>Ga0265323_10000038_pt1 | contig 70544 bp, 37 predicted proteins | sample 41225metaG_FD_193580 | JGI IMG/M metagenome (GOLD analysis project Ga0265323, IMG submission 193580) | Rhizosphere microbial communities from Carex aquatilis grown in University of Washington, Seatle, WA, United States - 4-12-25 metaG | ecosystem: Host-associated > Plants > Roots > Rhizosphere...
AAATTGCGACAACGGTATCACCTGTTAATGAATCGGCACAGTTAAAATCGGACCAGGAAATAAGTGTAATAACATATTTGCCTGTATCTTTATAAAGATGTGCCGGGTTAAGTGAAGTGTCGGTTGTCCCGTCGCCAAACTCCCAAAGATAATGTGCACCATCCTTAGTATAATTGAAACCTCTGATAAAATCATCAGGCAGCATTACTTCCTTAGGAAGAACAGTAAAATTAACCTGTGGCTTTGGATATACTCTTACCATTTCATAATGACTATCGGTTCCGCCTTCTGCATAAACAGTAAGTTTTACATTATATTGTCCTGGGGTTACGAAGGTATGCGATGGATTTGTATCTATAGAAGTTGTCTGGTCATCGAAATTCCAAAGATATGTTTCACCATACACCGATTTATTTTTAAAGTTGATCGAGTCGGGTGTACACTTACTGATTAATGAATCGAATGAAGCAATTGGTTGAGGGGCAAATAGTGTTAATGAACCGGTGGCAGAGTCAATGCAATTGCTATTCGATGTAATCAATTTTACAGTTATAACATAATCATTTGCTTTTTTACCCCAATGAAGGTAAGTATGTTCCATAGAACCTTTGATAGTGGTATCCCTTCCATCGCCAAATTCCCAGATGTAATTCCACGGGCCTTTATTGGTGAGGTCATTAAATTTAAAAGTAGCATTTGGAAAGAATTGCAGGTTAGGGTCAATACTAAAATTCGGAACCGGTGCAGGGAAAATTGTCATAATCCTGGCCGTATCGCTAATGCAACCATATTCAGAAGTGACCTTTAATTTTATAGTATCGTTTATTCCATTTTGTGTATTGTTGGTAAAAGTGTGCAGTGGAACAATTTGTGTAGAAGTGAAACCGTCGCCAAAATTCCAGGAATAATTCTTATTTCCTATTCCGGTCGATTGATTTTGGAATTCTGCATTAAAAGGTGAACATACCGTGTCGGCAACATCAAATGAAGCCTTTAGGGAAGGATTGACAATTACAATTTGGCTTATTGTATCATTACATAAATGGTTATTGTTCCATATTGATAACATTAATTTATAATTCACTAACTGGGTATTTTGAGGATAGGTGTGAGAAAATATTTTATCACTTCTATTCGAATTATTTAAATCTCCAAAATTCCATAAATAACATCCGTTACAAGCCCCAGTGGAATTGTTCGATATTTTAATGGTATTCGGTGCACACACCTGGTCGGTATCGAGGCTAAAACTGGCTAAAAGAGTTGGGTAAACGAGAATATTGTGAGTAACCGAATCCAGGCAATTGTCCTTTGACATAACCGATAATTTCACCGGATATGGTATCTGTATGTTGCCATTGTTTTCATAAGTATAGTTTGGATTTTTAACTTTTGAACCATTACCGTCGCCAAAAGTCCATTTATAGGCACTAATAGAACCTATAGTCTGGTTTGTAAACTGAATAGTAAACGGGGCACAGCCGACACTATCGGATACAAATGCTGGTGTTACCTCAGGCTTAACTGTAATGTTGGTATCTTTAACAGCATTACATCCGTTTAAAGTTTCCACATACAATTCCACCTGTTCTATCAGCACCTGGCCTTTGTTATTGTATGTGTGTTGCAAAACAGGATTGTTTATCAGGGTTTTTGGCGTGCCATCCCCAAAAGTCCAGTATGATTGAAAATTATTCACTGACTTATTCGTAAATGTAATACTGTCGGGTGCGCATATGGCCCGCTTGGAAATAAGAAAATCTGCCTTGGCAGTGGGGAATATCACAATACTATTTTTAAACGTATCGGTACAATTGAATGTAGATGAAGTTGCGATAAGCTTCACATGAATGGTTGTATCATTCTTTGGAAGATAAGGATAGTTGTAGGTTATTGTCGAACGTGAAGTCATATCAGAATCATGGTCATCATAAAACCACTGGTAAAGTTTTCCTCCCCCCTTAGACAGGAACTGCACTTGAGCAGGACTGCAAACCGAATCGGGAGCTACAGAAAAGTTAAAATCAGGTTTGGGATAAATAGTGATGTCGGTAATTGCCTGGTCAGTGCAACCAAAATTTGTATATGCTATAGCCTTAACCCTTGTATATTTTGTAAAAGAGGTAAGGTTTGGAAAAGTTTTAGATATATTTAAAACAGTATCCAGATATTTTAAATCGTCCTGATACCAGCTAAGATGATCTGCAACTGTAGTATCTGCCGAAAAAGTAACAAGTAACGGGGGGCATCCTTCTTTATTAGGTGCCACACCAACAACAATCGTAGGTTTTGGATAGATCGTCAGGCTTACTTTTGTATAGGGACCTTCGCAACCATTTGCCCATTGTGTCACATAATAGGTATATGTACCCGGATTGTTTTGGCCGGTATTATAATCATTTGTATTGTGTACAATTGTTTTAAGTGTGCTATCGATATACCAACTTAAATTTGTACCGGTGGCAATTAAGTCGGGTATTATATCATTTTCGCATACAGTCAAGCTTTTTGAAACAGGTGCACCCGGTTTCTTGTAAATAGAAATATTTACCACTGAAGCAGGGCTCTGGCAACCATTTATAGTTTCGGTTACAAAATAAGGTATCGTGCCTCTTTTCGAAGTGTCGGGCATTATGCTTAGCTTATGTGAAATCGTACCGGTAAGATACTGATTGCTGTACCAGGTAATGGTACTAATTCCTTCTAAAGTAGGAAAAGCATGGATTGAGTCTAATTTTTCACCTTCACAAAATTCCCCTTCCGGGCCAGCTGATGGTGCAGGTGGTGCTCCACCAGCCTTGATTTGAACTGTGTCTCCCCTGACTTCGCAACCAACCCCATTTCTTATTACTAAGTAGTATGTCCCTTTCTTTAACCCGGTAAAAGTATTATTAGCCTGGTAATTCTTTCCGTCATCAATGGAATAATTAATAATACCGGTACCGAGTGCGTTTATTGTTATTGTTCCATCATTCATTCCACAATAGGTTTCATTAGTAAGTGTCGATTTAATAAACCTGGGAATGTTATTTATGGTAAGTGTAACTTTTATAGCAGCGCTTTGACAGTCGTTTACTGTTTGTGTTACATAAAAATTATATAACCCTTTGGAAATCTTTCCTGTCTTATAGGATGAAGTATCTGCCACTTTTATATTGAGATTTTCATCAATATACCAGCTTATATTTTGTCCTGTAGCTACCAGATCGGGTACAGGGCTGTTATAACATATGGAAGTGTCATGTGAAATGGGAGGAAGCGGAATACCATTTATTGTAAGGTTAACTGTATCCGGGTTGCTCTCACAGCTATTGACAGTTTGTGTGGCAAGAAATGTCAGCACAGTCGGGTTGGCTGGTATTGTAGGTGTGTATGAAGTTCCAGAAACAATAAACACATTGCTCTTGTTGTACCATTTAATGTTTTCGCCATCGGCTACGAGGGAAGGAATTGATGCACCCTGGCACATTTCTTTATTTTGTGCGAGAGGCGGTTCCGGCGTTTTATTTATTGTCAATTGCTGAAGCGATATAGGGCTTTCGCATCCGTTAACAATTTGGGTAGCCCCATAAGAATATACTCCAGGAAGAGTTTTCTTTGTATTGAAATTATTACCCGTTGCCAGGAGGGTATCTTTGGATAAATTGTTATACCATTTAACACTGCTTCCGTTAACATGTAAATTTGGAATTGTGTCTCCGCTACATGTGCTTATAGTTGTATCGCCTGGTGATGATGGTATAGAATTAATACTTAATGTTACTGTGTCAGAAAGGCTGTTACAGTTCTTATTTGAAACCTGGATGATATAGAATGGATATTTTCCAACAGCAGTCTTGGCAGTATTCAACGATGTCCCGGTAGCAAGGTAACTTGAACCCGCCAAAGTTGGGTCGCTGAACCATTTAATAGTATGAATTCCGGTTGCAGTAAGGTTTGGAATAATGTTTCCTTCACAAACAAAAGTATCCCTGCCAACAGGACTGGGAGGAATTGGATTGATGGTTATAGTAACAATGGATGAAGTACCCTGACAACCTCCGATAGTTTCCGTCACATAATATTTGCTTGTGCCTAATGTGCTGTCTGGTTTTATGGTAAAGCCTGTATCTATTATTGATGATAACGAAACATCATTATACCAGGTTAAAATCCCTCCTGCCGTGGTATTTGCGTTCAATTTTTTCAGGGCCTGGCCAAAGCAATAGCTTGAATCGGTTCCTGCTATTGGTGCAGGCGGCGGCCCTCCGGCTTTTATTTCCACAACAGGGCCATAAGAGTAACATATATCATTTCTTACTACAATTTGATAATTCCCATTTTTCAAACCCTGAAACTTCGTTTTGTTATAAATAAAAGTCAACCCGCTGTCGATTGAGAAATACATAGGATTAACATCATGAGCAGTAATGGTGATCGAGCCGTCTTTTTTATTGCAATAGGTTTCATCTGTTTTGGCTGGCGGATCTATTGAAGGCACAGATAATATTGTAACAGACGTAAAACTCCTGTCGCTTTCACAGCCATTAATTAATTGTTTGGCAGAATAAATATATACACCGACATCAGTATTTTGAGTATTGAAAGTAGTTATTTTATCCGACTGAATTGGCGTATTACTAATGCCTTTATACCATTCTATTGTTGCCCCGGCAGCGCCTGTTGCAGTTAGTATCGGAGTATCAGCCCCTTTACAATAACTTAATGTATCAAGAACAAGTGCCGCAGGTTTTGGCTTGATGGTTATGGTTACTTTCTTTTTATCGCTTTCACATCCATTTAGTATTTGAGACACAAAATATATATAACTACCTGCAGAAGCGGTATCTCCAAGTCCATGATCAAATGGATTATCAATACTTACAAGAGTTGTATCTTTATTATACCATTGTATATTAATTCCTGAAGTGGCCACTAAAGCCGGAACGAGTGTTCCCTCACATACAGTAATATCAGGCGCCTGTGGCATCGATGGTTTGGATTTAATAATTAAAGAAGCTGAATTGGTCGGACCTTCACAACCCAATTCTGTTTGTGTGGCATAATATGTATAAGTTCCTGCTAAAATTTTATTTGAATTGTAATAATTTCCGGTATCAAGGAAATTTTTTGCCAGATAATCTGAATACCATCTAATTCGGGTAGTATCAGCAAAAAGAAGTGGCACAGAACCTCCGTTGCAGGCAGATTCATCTGATGTATATGCAGTCGCAGGAAGTGATTTAATAATAAAAGTTGAAGTATCAACAGGACTCTCACATCCATTTATTGTTTGGGTTACATAATAAAAATACGTTCCTGGTGAAATATCGAATGATTTAAAACTATTCCCTGTTTTAATAACTCCACCACTTTTATCTGCAGCTGCATACCACAGATCATGACTTCCCGAGGCTAAAAGTTTGGGATTTTTCCCGGCATTTCCTGTAAAACAAATCATTGAATCAGTTGCAAAAGGTTTTGCCGGGATTGGGTTTCTTGTTATTGTAACTTTACCGGGCGTACTTTCACAGGTATCACCTGCAGCCAATTCAACTATTTCGGTTGCATAATATATAACACTTCCCAATGTGTCGCTTCTTGGATAGACTTTAGAATGATTACTTTTATATAATATTGAAAGGTTTGGAGTTAAGTACCACATAAACCTGCTTGTATGAGCAGGGAGAACCGGAACATTAGTAAGTGACTGCAAACTGTCCATCGTTACACCATCGCACCAGGTGTTATCGGAAAGGACTGTTGGACTATTAGGTGTATTAATTTTTTTCAATTTAATTGTGTCGCTTTTTATAATACAACCGTATTTATTCCTGACCAAAATGGGGTATAACCCAACACCCAGATTTTTAAAAGTATCGTTGGATACGAAATGATATATGTCGGTGACAGAATAAAGTAAAGGAGGGCTGCTGGCAGGTATATTCGCATCAATTACAATCTTGCCATCCTTACTATTACATAACGACATGGAAAATGTATCGGCAGGAGGAATAAATAAAACAGGTATTGGATTGACTTTAATAATTTTCGTACCAAGAATTGTTGCAACACATCCATTGCCATCTGTCAATTGCGCAACTTTATAAGTTTTAGTAAAGGTAGGTTTAATGTAAATTGAGTATGGTAAACCAAAAACAGAATCGGAAGGTTGATTTACAGAGTTTATGGAGTAAATCATTTTCCAGGGGGCTTTCCCGGTAAGAATAAAATTGAGTTTTGCAGAATCACCCAAACAAATACTATCTGGTGAGGTAATATTTCCGGTTGGAAGCGGGTTTCGTACTAGAATTGCAGCTGCTCCAAAATCTTTGGCTGAACAATTATTATTGTCAATAATTTTATTTAACCGGTAGGTACCAGCCTGAAGAATTGTATCGATTTTTAGTAATGTATCGGAAGTAAATATATTATAAGGTGTTATGCCATTTAATTTATAAGTAATATTAAAAGGTGGACTGCCTTTAAGTGCAATTTTGATAGTGGCTTTTGTCGTGTCTTTACATAAAGTACTGGAACCGGTAATTGTACCTGAAGGCAAAGGATTGGAAGTTATAATTGCTTCATTTCCAAAATCGGTGCCCTGGCAACCATTGGCATCAGAAAGTTCAACAGCCGAATACGTTCCTGCACGGGAAGTATTCAGTGTGAAAGGACTTGAACCAATACCACTAACCCTGAAAGTATCAGTACCAACATTATATTTCAGGTTCCATGGAGCCTTGCCGGTAAGATTAAAAATCACAGGAGTTGTTGTAATTCCATCATTGCATATCTGGTTTGTTCCTGTAACATTTGCGGTTGGTAAAAGATTAACAGTAATTATTGCCGTATTGCCTAAAGAAGTCGCCGAACAATCATTACCATCTTTTAGTTTTGTTATATGATAAGAGCCAGGAGAGGATGCAGTAGAATGTTCGGGATTGTTAGAAGTAACAACGTTATAATTACTTGTCCCATCGGTGAAAGTGTAAGAATAAGGCGCTTTTCCGGTAAAACTAAATGTTAAAACTGCTGAACTGCCATCGGCACAAATTTGTGTAGTTCCCGAAGTATTCGCAGTAGGCAGTGCATTAATTGTAATTTTGATGGTCGAAGAAGGTCCTTTACAATTGCCGATTGAATCAGTGACATAATAATTTCTTATCCCAATTACCTTAGCAGGCTTTAATTTTGTTGAATCTTTAACAATAAGGTTAGTAAGGGCTGCATTAGAATACCATTTCAAATGGCCGCCGGTAACTCCCTTGGCAGTCATATATGCTGGTGATAGGGCTAAATCATTGCAGTAATTCGTGTCAGGAGAAACTACCGGTGCAGGCGGATTAGAACCAGGATTGATGGTAACTGGTGCTCCTGCTTTGGTACATCCTTTGGAATTTTTTACAACTACATTATAAGTACCATTAACAACATTTGAAAATGAATCAGGAGTTTGGAATGAAACACCCTTGTCTTTCGAAAAAGTAAGGGACCAAAGCCCAGGATCTGTTGCCGATACTTTAATGGTTCCATCATGTGTATTACAATATTTCTCATTCGTGGTCGCGATATTATTAATTACAGGCAGGTCATAAATATGAAGAGTCTGCGGAGTTGTATTGCTTTCACAACCACTTACGGTCTGGGTAACATAATATGTGTAATTTCCGGCAACTGTATTACCCGTAATGAAAGGATTTCCACTATGAACTAGCGTAATCTTCCCGACATCGGCATACCACTTTATACTGGTACCTGAGGCCGTCAAATTTGGAATGGAACTTCCATAGCATGCTTCTGTATCTTTTACAATTGGTGATGAAGGCTGGGATTTAATAAGCAAGGTATCAACAGTGGCCGGACTTTGGCATCCGGATACCGTCTGGGTAACATAATATATATATTGACCGGCTGAAGTTTGGTTTGTTTTATATGGACTTCCACTGGCAATTGATGGACTCAAAGTCACTGAACTATACCAATTAATTTGGGTTCCAATAGCGGTTAAATCAGGAACAGGTGAACCTGCACAGGTAACCTGGCCCGAGCTAAATGGTGCAAGAGGTATTGCATTAATGGTTAATATTGCTGAATCTGATAGACTCTGGCAATTATTCACTGTTTGGGTCACGAAATATTTATAATTTCCTACAGCCGTTTTACCCGTTGTGAAGCTATTTCCTAAATGAATAACACTATTTAAACTTCTGCTTGAATACCATTTAACAATACTACCCGTAGAAACCAGGTTCGGTATTGAATGGCCAAAACATGCAGCGGTATCATCGGCAACTGGTGTAAATGGGATTCCATTGATTATCACAAATACAGAATCATACGGGCTTTCACATCCGTTTATAGTTTGGGTTACAAAAAGATAATGAGGCCCTACAGTTGAAAATGTTGGGGTATATTTATTAGTATCCTGCTTCAACCTGTTGGCTGGAATTAATATTGTGCCTGAATACCAGTTTACATGCTGTCCTGTTGAAGACAATAGCGGTTGTGGATTGCCAAAACAAATCGCTGTATCGGTACCATGAGGTTTTGTGGGAATGGAAAATATTGTTACCGTTAAAGCAGTAGAAAGGCCTTCACAACCTCCTACAGTTTCTGTAACATAATAATGCCTTGTTCCAGGTAAATTCGATGGTGAATATGAGGTTACACCTATGGCTAGCAAAGTATCTAACAATGGATCGGAATACCATTTTAGCGTTCCTCCTGCAGTAGTTGTTGCCGTGAGGTTTTGAATCGTCTGGCCCAGGCAATATACACCGCTTCCTTGTGCAACAGGAGCTGGCGGCGGCCCGCCCGGGGAAATAATTACAGAGCCCCCATCGGTACTGCAACCAAATTGATTTTCTATTCTTAAATGGTATATGCCGGCACTTAATCCACTAAACAAATTGGAAATTTTATAATTTAAACCATTATCGACTGAATATTTTGTTGTGCCTGTAGCTATTATCTTAATTGAACCATCTTTTTTGTTACAATAGGTTTCATTTAGAGGTGTATCACTAATGAACTTGGGATTTGGGTTTATTGTAAGCGTGGCATTGTGACTGTGGCTTTCACAACCATTTAATGTTTGTGTAACAACATAGATATATGATCTGGTAGCAGTATCCCCTGTCGGGAAAGGATTGCCGGTAAAAACCAATGGAGTGCCAGAGCCAGCATACCATTTTATTGTCGCACCAGGTAATCCGGAAGCATTTAGATTGGGAATGGCTGTCCCATAGCATGCGCTTGTATCAGCAGTTGAAGGTATAGGAGGAATATTAAAAATATTTAATGTTGCTTTATCGGATGCACTCTGGCAATTCCCATTACTTTGAGTGACCCAGTATGGATAAATACCAGATGCAGTTTTTCCAGTATTATATAAATTACTCGGTGAAGAATAAACAAGGTTGTTTAATGCTGAATCACTATACCAATTTATAATATTACTTCCTGAAGAAAAAAGTGGAGGAATTGTTTGTCCGACACATGCATTAACATCATTCGCTATGGGAGTAGGAGGAGTTAAGTTAATTGTAAGGTTAATTTTTTTACCCGGGCCTTTACAACCATTCAGGGTTTGGGTAACATAATAATCATAACTTCCCACGGATGACCTGCCGGTATGAAAAGGATTTCCTACAAACGCGGGGCTTGTTAATGCAACATCGTAATACCACGATATAACAGAACCTGACGAACCTGTTGCCGACAGATTGGGAATAGGGTTACCAAAACAAATTGCTGTATCTTTTCCTGACGGTGCACCAGGCAGGGAATTGATAGTCAAAGTGTCCTTAGTTGCAGGTCCCTGGCAACCGGCTAATGATTGGGTAACCAAGTAATTATAATTTTGTCCGGCAGAAAGTCCGGAAGGTGTATATGTACTACCTGTCATAACAGAAATACCATTTGAATACCAGGTCAGGTTTGTTCCAATGGCAGTCAGGGTAGTCAAATCACCAGGACAAATAGTCCTGCTTGAAGATACAGGTGATGAGGGTAATGGATTTATGGTTATAGTAATTTTGGCAGGAACGCTCTCGCATGTATCCTTGGTTTCTGTAACATAATAATTTGTAGTACCAATAATATTTGAGGGGTTATGTATTGTTCCTGAATCGATTTTATGTGTAAGATTCGGATCGGAATACCAGGTTAAAAATCCCCCTGCATTGGTGCTGGCGGTTAAAGGTGAAAGAGGGTCGCCATTGCAATAAGTTTTATTGTTGCTGGCTTGAGGTGGTTGTGGTGACGCACCATTAACTATACTTATTGTACTGCCTGCAACATTGCAATTATAACCATTTTTTACAATAATAGGGTATGAACCCTGGCTTAAACCTGTAAAAATATTGCTCGAAGCAAAGCTTGAACCCCCATTAATTGAATAAGAAATAGGAGCTGTTCCTGTTGCTGTTATGGTTATAGTTGCGTCGTTGCTATTACAAACCGTCTGTGGAGTTTTTACAACATTAGTTATTACAGGGGATGGATTGATAATTAAGTTTGCAGTTGACGAAGGGCCCTGGCATCCATTGGTCGTCTGTGTTACATAGTAAAGGTACGAACCTTCCATTGTTTTTCCGGTCGCAAAACTGGAACCAGAAAATACGAGAGTTGATAAAGTAACATCAGAATACCATTTAATATTGCTTCCTGTTGCGACCAGGTTAGGTAAAGTTTGTCCTTTGCAAATCGTGGTATCATGGGTAATTGGTGCAGCAGGAGGTGCATAAATAGTCAAATTAACCGGAGTTGGATTGCTTTGGCAATTATTCGTTGTCTGGGTTACATAATAAGTGTATATGCCTGCCTGCGACTTGTTTGTGTTATAAATCGAATCGCCATATACCAAATTGGTAAGGGCAAGATCACTGTACCATTTAATGTTGGAACCGGAAGCGGAAAGGGATGGTATGAGTTGCCCCGCACAGGCTGACTTATCTTTTGCAATTGGAGGAGCCGGGATTTTATAAATAGTTAAAGTTACCATGGTTGCCGGGCTGGTACAGCCATTTACAGTTTGTGTAACATAGTAGGTATAGGTGTTATCTAAAGTCATACCCGTATTAAATGGGCTTCCTGAATAGACAAGGTTAGTAAGTGCTGCATCGGTATACCATTTAAGGTTTGATCCCACTGCATCGAGATTTGGAATACTGCTATGGAAACACGCCGCTTTATTACTTGCGACCGGTGCTGATGGTATAGAGTTTATCGTTATGATTACCGTTCCGTAACTTGCCAGGCAACCTGATATGCTATCGGTTACCTTTAATGTATATTGAGTAGTAACCAATGGTTTAGCTACAGGATTCTTAACTGTTGTTTGTCCATTGATAATTCCGGAAGAAGGGGACCAGTTATAAATATATTTATTTGAACCACCCGAGGCTGAAGGGTTTCCACCTAAAGTATCCGTTCCCCCAAAACAAAAAGTTGCATTATTGCCTGCATTTGCAATAGCCTGGCTATATGATTGTATTGAAAGAAACTGTGTATCTGAATTGCAACCGTTGTTCAATTGAACCACGTAGATTTTGCTGATGTGGGCTATATTTCCGGATTGCAATATTAATACATTGTTATAAGTACTAAATGTATCATTCATGGCAGAAGTTTCACCCCAGGTATAGTATGAACCAACTTTCCCGAAAGGCGGATCGACTTTGTAAACTTGTGTTGAGTTAACACAAAAATTCGAAATGCCTGCAATTGCAGATGTTACGGGTTTTACTTTTACCAATAAATTCATAGAAGCAGTTGCCGGTGTTTTACATGAATCGTTTCCGTATGCAGTCAGAGTTAAGGTAATTGTCTTCCCATTATCGCCGATTCCTGGTATATAGGTTGGAAGTAATACATTATCAATTCCATTTTTCCATGAACCGGCACCATTGTGTGTCCATTTTAAAGAACTGTATTCACTTGCAGTAGGTTTGGAAATGGAAGTTGAAAGGTCAAAAGGAACGCCTGTGCAAGTGGCTTCATCCGTACCTGCGTTAGCAGAGGGCTTAGGCGTTATATGTAAAACCATAAAGTCCTGTGCTAATGCACACGAACCATTACCGAAGGCTTGTAAAGTCAATGTAATATCTCCGGTTTCTCCCAAAGATGGGTTATATGTAGGTTTAAGAATATTAACCTGTGAAAGACTTCCTGTTCCTGTTTTCGACCATAAAAGGTTATTATAATTGGAGGCTGTTGGTTGGATAGTACTATTATTAAGGTCGAAAACAGTGTTTTCACATGTTTCCTGGTCACTACCGGCATTGGCCAATGGTGCAGATGTCACAGAAAGTGTCATCGTGCTCTGATTATCAGGACAGCTTCCATTTGCATGTGCTTTTAAAGTAAGGGTTACACTATGGTTTGTCCTATCCGTTGCATTTATATTATAAGTAGCAAGTGTAGTATTCGGGTTTACAAAGGTTCCGCCACTGCTGCTTGTCCAGGTTATGGTACTATAATTTGAAGCAGAAGCTCCACCGGTAGCTTGTATGGTATAAGTACTCATATTTGAACAAACCTCCCCGGGACTTCCGGCATTAACCAAGGCAACAGGTGTAACATCCAATAACGCGCTATTGCTGATCAACTGGCAGGAACCAGTTGTAATAAGTTTGCATCGGTAAATGGAATTATCGATACTCAGGTCGGCATTGGATATTTGAAGTGCATTGGTAGTAGAACCTGTATATGTTGAATTATCTGTAAGATTAATAAAACTTCCTCCATTTTTTATCTGCCATTGAAAGACTATTCCGGGGCCTGAAGCGCTAATGATAATGGTATCTTTATTGTTCTGACAAACTTCAACATTAGCAGGTTGAACTGATATGGCTGGATTTGCATGTACAGTCAAAGTATCCTCATTACTGGTTTTTGGACAGGACCCTGTTGTGTTTAAAACACATCTGTAACGGTAGCCATTCATAGTTACTTGCAAACTGGTAAGGTTGAGTGTTGAAGAAGATGTCCCGCTATAAACACCGCCATCAATGAGATTATTCCAACCAGTTCCTCTGTTTTCCTGCCATTTATACACCAATCCGGTTCCTGCAGCATTAATATTGGAACTGGCACTTCCCCCTTCACAAACCATCATATTGGTTGGCTGTGCAATAATATTGGCCAGGGAATTTACCTTTAAGGTAGCTGTGTTACTGAATTTCGGACATGAACTAAAGGTGGTCAGCACACACCTAAATTGATAAGAATTAAAATTAGAGGCAGCACTTACTATATTTAAGGTTGAATTTGTTACTCCGCTATAGGTTGCATCATTGGAAAGGTTGGTGAACCCCGATCCTGTATTCACCTGCCATTGATAAACAAGAGATGTACCGGTCGCACCTACCGAGAAAAAAGCTGGGCTGTTTTCACATACAGTATCATTCACTGGTTGGCTTGTAATTACAGCAAGTGCATTAACAGTAACTGCAATATTACCGCTTGCAGTACAGGTATTGTTATCTGTTACGGTATAAGTAAGGTTATAATTACCGAAAGCAGTCGTATTTTGGACAAGTGGGTTTTGAATTGTAGTGCTCGAGAGGATTCCTGTATTTCCTGTCCATGCATGCGAGGTAAAAGATGTGCCGGTTCCCTGTGCAGGATTTCCATTCAATTGAAGTGAAGTCCCCTGGCAAACGGAAGCCGGTGTGGCTGGTGTGATATTCACTGAAGGTGGCTGATTAAAACTAACCGTTACATTGCTGGTTTTAATACAGGGCCCATTGACTTCAGTCCATGATAATACATATGCACCATATGCAGTTGCCGTAACTGTAGCAGTTGGAGAAGTTGCATCATCAAATGATAATGTTCCCGGGCCACTTACTTTTGCCCAGGTGCGAGTACGAATGCCAATTTGAGCAGATGTGTAAGCAAAAGCTGTACCCCCTAAGATGGTCGATAATGTACAAGAACTTTTGTTTGCCCCAGGAGAAGATGTAGAGGGATTTTCATAAAAAGCTATATTTAATGTATCTGTTACTAAACAAAGGCTATTGGTAACCGTCCAGACCAAACGGTAACTTCCGTATGCAGATATCGATACAGTTGAATTTCCAAGATTCGCGTTTCCAAAAGTGACTGTACCTGGTCCGCTAAATTTGCTCCAGGTGCCTGAACCGATAGTTTTGGTCCCGGCCAAAGTAGTTGAAGTGCCGCAAATATTTGTACTACTTCCTGCACTAATTACAGGTAATGCATCTAAATTTAGTATCATTGTATCTTTAGCCACAGTTGTTCCACAGGTAAGTAGTCCATTTGCTAAGAAGGCCAAAGTTGCTTTTCCTGAAGATATGTCATGTGTGCCAGGTTTGTAAGTCAATATATTTGAATTTCCTCCACTAACTATTGTTCCATCAGTTAATCCTACTTCAACCCATTGTAAAAGACTATTATTTGTGGGTGTACCAGTAATTGTAACATTGGTTTGATTTGAACAGATTTCCAAATCTGAGCCTGCATTTGAAGTTGGAAGAGGATCAAATGTAATGTTAACATCGGAAGTAGAAGGGGTGCATGATCCGCTTGAAATCGTCCATCTGAAAGTATAAAGCCCCGGTAATGAAACTTTAACGGGTGAAGTTGGACTATTAACATTTGAAAAATTTGCCGTTCCTGGACCTGCAACTTTTGACCAGGCACCTATACCTGTTGTTGGCGTATTTCCTGCAAGTGTATAATTTGGAAAACAAGAGCTTGCATTGGTACCAGCATTAGATATTGTAGGTGAATTTCCAAAACTAATAATTACATCATCCGTTGAAGGCGTACATGTCCCATTTATAATTGTCCATCGTAAAACATAATTGCCCCAATTTCCTGATGTAATTGAAAAGTTACTTGTAGGGCTATTTGGAGTAGTAATAGTTGAACCTAAAGGTCCGCTAACTAAACTCCAGGAACCTGTGCTAGGAATTACTGGTGTATTTCCCTGTAACGTATATGATATTTTTGGGAAACAAAATGCCGTATCTCGTCCGGCATTCGAAGTTGTTGGAGGTTGATTGACGGTAATCAAAACTGTAGCAGGATTTACAGTTCCGGCACAAGTTGGCGCTGAAGACCTCTGAACAGAAACCAGGCTATAAGTTTTTGTTGTCGTTGGTGAAACAAAATATTGATCGCCGCTATTGAAATTATTAAAATTGTAAGTAGAAGATCCATCACTTATAACAGCGCTGTAGGGGCCACTTAGCACTCCGGAACCAGAACCAGTTATTGTAACGGTCAGAGGTGTAGAATTGCCGCTGCAAATTGTAGCTGTTCCAACAATTGCTGCAATCGGCAAATCATAAACTGTTACAGCAACAGATGCCGGAGAACCTATTGTACCTGTACAATTTGGGGCTGTATTGCTTACAATGGAAGAAAGTGTAAAATTATCGGAAGCTGTTAATGCATTGGCATGAACAAAAGTATAAGGAGATGTTGTTATGTTCGGGATTGGGTATGGATTATTGGCTGCATCTTTATATACAACTGTTACATTAAATGGACTTACAATTCCTGTAATAGTAAAAGTCAATGATGGCTTGGTGTTTTTGCAAATGGAAGCTGTTGTTGTAGATATACTAGCGATTGCCCTCTGAACAACACTGACTGTCCTGGCAGTTGCACCCGAAACACAAAAATTATTACTTGTTGAAGGAGTTATTGAATTTACATATTCGATACGTGCCTGAAAAGTTCCACTTCCGGTACCCGAATTAAGCTGCATAGTATTGTCAATTGCATCCAGTTGATCGGCTGTTGTGGGGCTACCTCCATTATAAAATGCCCAGCCATTTGCGGTAGTGATCTGCCACCTGTAACGAGTTGCCCCACCAACCGTTGGAGGTGGAGAAAATTGTGTCGACGAGGTTGTATACGGAAGATTAACATCAGTTGCACAAACAGGACTTGTACCACCTATTGCCCCTGGTGGACTCAATAATTCCCTCATCGATACTTTACAATTATTCACGAGAAGGACATTTGGGGAACTTGTTGTACATCCATTTGCGGCATTATCGACAACCTGCGTCAATGTGTAAGTTTTTGTCGTACCGGAGGCAGGTTGGAGAAGGGCTGGAATGTTATAAGAATTTCCTGTAAGTGGCACGGCTGTTTCAGTTCTGGAGTTAGTGCCATCTGTGTATGTGATATTAAATGTTCCTGAACCAATACCGGAAATATTACTAAACCTTACTTTTGCTGTTGCGCCGCTGCAATAACTTGCGACACTAACAGGTAAATTACTACTATCTGCATTAATTTTCGCTCCCGGTAACGGATTAACCGTAACACTATAATTTTGCGTTATACCACATCCGGGACTTGTAGTATATTGCAATGTTGCACTAATTGTTTTTGAACCGGAAGAACTGCCTATTGTGTAGGTATTTGTAGCAGAAACAGTAGAGGTGGCCGGTACTGAAGCAGTTGAAGTCCAGTCACCCGGCGGACTCCAGACATATTGAGTTGTTCCTCCGAAAGGAGTGGTTGGAAGCTTTGATGCTGTATAAGTTTTACCAGTAGATTGCGCACACACTGGAGTTGGTCCGGTAACACCGGAAAAGCTGAGCGCTTCGCGAATTGTTAAGGTTACTGCTGTTGCAGGACCTTCACAATTTGTAGTGCCAAGTGTTTCTGTAACCCAATAATTATAATTACCTGCAGTGGTTTTATTTATAGGTGAGGTATTTTGTGGCGAAGAAACTGATGGATCAAATGTAGTTCCGGTTCCAACAAGGTTTCCAATACCCAGGGCAGCGTTTTTATACCATTTAAGTGTACCAGCATTATGTGGCGATGCTGATAGTTGTGTATTTCCATTATTACAAACAGTTAAATTGGAGGCTGTTGGGGCAATGGGTGATTGGATCACCTGGATTATTGCTGTAATAATTACCGGTGGATTATCCCCATTCACACCGGGCGCAGGTAAAACACCATCATCGTACTGATTACAAAAGTTCCAGTTTCGCAAGGTAATTTCAAATACTGTTCCTGCTTTTCCAATAGTGGATGCACCATCAATAACAACTCCTAAAGTTTTTTTTCCGGAACCGATAGCCGGATTTGGAATACTTACCACAGTTCCATTTAGAACACCTGCAACAAGATTCCCGGAAGCATTAGTAACCTGAGTAGCGCCAACCCAAACATTTGGAATTCTCGGTATTGCAGTATAGGTTCCATTATTCGAAGTTCCATACTGAAACTGAACCCAGCGGGTTTGTTGATTTGGATTATCGGGACTTGCAGAAATATTACAATTAAATGTACTGTTATCGATAAAAGTCAATGTATTGTTAACACCTTCACAAATCTGGTATAATGCAACACTTGTTGATTGTTCCTGCAATAATAGAACACCGGATCCGGCATTATCTTTGTCCCACATGTATACTGGCTGGGTTTGTAAAGTAGAAGTACAGCGGGTTCCATTTACCCTGAGATAAACAATGGGATTATATACACATACAGTTGTAGTTGATGGATAAGTATGATTTTTATAAATTTCGTATTTTTTTGATGCCGCCGTATAAGTAATAGTTCCTGAGCTGTAAGGGATTATTTCAGAAACACCATCTCCCCAGATAAATTCAAAAGCGATATTAGTTGGAACACCTCCATCATCAACTCTTGAATATACCACATACCATGAAGCAACAGATACCGGAGCACAGGCCGGGGAATAATTCATTATATTTCCTGGAAACACATTGCCTGTTGGATAACCATTACAGCTTTGTGCAAGAGTATTTAATTGGAGCAGGGGTAAGAAAAAGACAAACAGGAGAAAAATAAACCTATTTAAGAACAATTTCTTCATATCTTTATCATATCGAGGCATAAAGATAGTAATTAAAAATTTTATTACTGCCAATTTTACATACTTACAGTAATATACGAGCAACTATAAATGTTATATTCTTTTCATTTACATTAGTCACCTTTAGGTATAAATAAGATAAATTCTATGGAATTAATTAAAATTTATTAAAATGTTAAATCAAAACCTCTAAAATGTTTAATTAAACAATAATGTTATAATTAACTTCCGGTAATTTATTTCTAAAATAGGTGGGAAAAAATCAGTTATATTTTTAAAAGTTTGAAGGCATGAGTCCATTCATTTCGAAGCATACCTGGAATACACCACAGCATACAAAGTGGTTCGATAGCCCTTGCACTTTCAGCCTTTCCCATGTCGGCAACTTCAAAACCAAATTTATCGACAATATTACTTACTTCTAACTTTGCATTTTCATTATTTCCACAAATGAACATTGTAGGTTTTACACCACCGAATTGCGGATTTACCATAAAAGCATTACCAATGCTGTTAAACGCTTTCACGAAATTTATTTCAGGATATTCTGTCTGTAACTCTTCTAAAAGAGATTTATCAAGACTGGTAAAAAACCTTATCACTCCATTTTCCGGCGGTAAATCTGCGATTGGGTTTGTAGTGTCAATTATAGTTTTATTTTTAAAATTATTTTTACCGGCCAATTTAACAGCTTCTTTTGCTTTTGATCCTTTTATAGCCAATACAATAATTTCCCCAAAATTTGCAGTTTCACTAAATGACCCCAAATGGGCGTTTTTCCCGGCCTTTTCTTTCCATTCATTTAATTTTGAAGTATCCCGCGAACCAATCATTACTTCATAACCATGCTTTATAAAACCATTTGCAAGAGATTTTCCAACATCTCCCGATCCAATAATTCCAATTTTTTTCATATAATTAGTTTTTTGATTTATAAAATTCATAATCTGTATAACCCTTTTCTCCAATAGTATAAAAGGTTGATGGATCCAAATGGTTTGCCAGGGGCCAATTGTAAACAAAACGATCTACAAGATCAGGATTATTAATAAAAGGTTTTCCAAATGCAACCAGATCGGCTAATCCGTTTTGAATACTTTCTTCAGCCTTTTCTTTGGTAAAGCCTCCGGATAGAATTAATGTGTTTTTAAAACGCTCCCTGATTGCATTTTTAATACTTGAAGGCACTTCCGGTGCACCCATTGAGCTATGATCCACAATATGTATATAATTAATCCCGATTTTATTCAATTGTTCAGTCAGATATTTATAAGTCTCATCAATTTCGGGATAATGTTGCATGGAGTTCGAAACACCATAAGGTGATAAGCGGATACCAATTTTATCTTTTCCAATTGAATTTGAAATCCCGGTAACTACCTCGAGAATAAACCGGCTACGATTTTCAATATTACCACTATAAACATCAGTTCTAATATTACTGAAAGGGGATAAAAATTGTTCCAGCAAATAACCGTTTGCACCATGCAATTCCACCCCATCGAAACCGGCCCTGATAGCATTATTTGCAGAAGTTATATATTCGTCTATGGTATGTTGAACTTCTTCAAAAGTCATTGCCTTTGGTTCAGGAAAATCTTTCAAACCATCAGTATCTGTTCTAATTTGACCGTTAGCTTTAACACCCGAAGGAGACAATAATTTTGCCCCGGCTGGAAGGTTTAACGGATGGCCGACTCTTCCAGTGTGCATAAGCTGTATAAATATTTTTCCTTTTTTTGTATGTACTGCTTCTGTTACTTTTTTCCAACCCGAAACCTGTTCTTCATTAAATATGCCGGGAATACGCGCATAGCCCAATCCATTGGGTGAAGGCGATGTCCCTTCGGTTACAATTAATCCGGCTCCGGCACGCTGTTCGTAATATTTTGCCATAAGATCATTTGGAATATTGCCGATAGCCCTTGAACGTGTCATCGGCGACATTACAATCCTGTTTTTTAATTCTATATTGCCCAGTTTATAAGGTTCAAATAATATGTTTTCTCTCATAATAAATTTTGATTTCTTTAATTGTTTAATTATGAAACAAAGAATTTTCGATTTGGTTGAAAAAAATGTTTAGTTTTATTACTGAATTTTTAAACAAATCGTATCCATTGATTTTTTTGAGATTTTATTAGAAGATAATTAGACTTCTACATTTAAGGCAGTTAATTATTCCCCGGATTCAAGGGTGAATATTCAGATAGAGAGGCTATAGACTATTTGGACAAAGAAATGCTATTTAGTGATTGCATTAAAATCTGAAATTTTAAATGTATTTGAAAATCGAACGAGGATTGACATAATAAATATGTTTTCTTTTGGACAAAATTTAAGTCATTCTACTATTTGGAAATTAATAAAATTTGACTTGGGTTTTCTTATTTCCTGAGCATCTACATCCTAAACTACCCAATAATTACTATTCAAGAAACGGTTACAAATTTCAATATTTGATGATAAGCTTCTTCTATGCTTTGTTCAAGAACATTGTTTACAATGGTTATATCGAATTGAGGAGCTAATGACAGTTCAAACTTTGCCCTGGCAAGACGTTGGTGAATTATTTCATCTGCTTCTGTACCACGATTTTTCAGGCGCTTCTCCAGAACTTCTATTGATGGCGGCATAATATAAATTGCAAGGGCATTATTATTGAACAGCCTTTTCAATTTAAGGCCACCCTTTACATCTACTTCGAAAGTTGCAATGTTATTATTACTCCATATCCTGTTCAGTTCCGATTTTAATGTACCATAAAAATTGTCTTTATAAACCTCTTCCCACTCGACAAATTCTTCATCCAAAATTTTGTTTTTAAATAAATCTGTGGAAATGAAATAATAATCCCGGCCATCAACCTCTCCGGGCCTGGGTTGACGATTACAGGCCGAAATTGAAAATTCAAGTTTTAATTCAGGCTTTTGCAACAAATTTTTAACAATTGTTGTCTTCCCTGCACCGCTGGGAGCCGAGAGTATTATGCATTTTCCCTGCATTGAAATTATTATACATATAATTTTTAAAGTACATTCATTAATTGTTCCTTAATTTTCTCCAATTCATCCTTCATCATAACCACTAATTTCTGAATTTCGGAATCATTGGCCTTGGAACCAAGAGTATTAATTTCACGACCCATTTCCTGAACAATAAAACCCAATTTCCTTCCAGATGATTCTTCCATGTTCATAGTTGTAAGGAAATAATCGCAGTGGTTTTTCAGCCGGACTTTTTCTTCAGTAATATCGAGTTTTTCAAGAAAATAAATTACTTCCTGCTCAAACCGGTTTGCATCAATACTGCTGGCAGGGATAAACTCATTCAGGTTTTTTTGTAACCTTTCTTTAATTCGATCCAATCGGTTATTTTCATATAATTGAAGTTCCAAAAGATACTTCTCAATTAAAGCAACTCTTGATGCAATATCTATTTCCATGGTTTTACCTTCCTGCATCCTGAAATTATTAAAAATAATCAGGGCATCATTCACACATTTGAAAAGTAAGTTCCATTCTTCCTCTGTTACAACAGGAGCTTCAGTTTTAAAAGTTTCAGGAAGCCGCAAAGCTGCAATCATTACCTGCTCCGAAACAGGAATTTTAAGTTCAGCGGCTATGGTTTTTATCTGCCCGAAATAATCCTTTAAAACCGCAGAATTGATTTGAACATGGCTTTCCTGATCGCTTTGTTCAATATTGATGTAAAAATCTATTTTTCCTCTTTCAACCTGCTTACTGATCTCATTTCGAATTTCAATTTCTTTTTCTCTATAAATTGCGGGAATCCTCAGGTTCATATCAAATTGCTTGCTGTTCACTGAACGTAATTCAATTATTAATGTTTTGTTGCCGAAATTACCGGTGGCTTTCCCGTAACCTGTCATTGATTTTAGCATGAATATTCTTTTTTATGTAAATGTATAAAAGGATTCGTAATATTGCCCTGATATAAGATTTCTTACTTTAAAAATTGAAAACAATTATTTTTCCGGCTTTATTTTTGATGAAAACGGATTTTTAAGGTTTTCTGCATTTATTAATGAAGCTTTTACCGAGCCTACCAATATTTTTGCCTGTACCATAATTGGTACATGGTTTTTATCATCTGAAACCCAGACATGCATATCTTCGCCACCTTTGAAAATGGTACCTGCTATAAGCAAACATGAGAATTTGAGGCAATTGTATTTTAATTTATTTTGAGTAACAATCGTTTCTTTGCCAAGATATCGCACAAATAAAGGATAAATTCCTCCGCCCAAAAGCATATACACAGGAATTTTCTCATTTATTTGAAAACCTGAAAAATCGAGGTTACGGACGTAATAAGTCGCAGAAAGAATATCTAGAACATCGCCATTAATAGCCCTGGAATCGTGCTGCAGCGGTTTATCGCTTGTTCTTACAATAAAATCGACTTTTTTATTCTGATAATCGAAAACATAATTTTCATACACTTCAAATCCGCCATCGTAAGAACTTCGTTCAGCCCACAATGGTTTTAAGGTAGTGGTATCGATAAATGCCTGAAACCTGTCGCGGACTTTATAAAACCAATCGTATGAAGGCAATGAGCGGCCATTCGAATCGAAGTGATAAACAGTTTTACCCTGGTATGTGCCATTTTTAACCAAAAAATTAAAAAATCCTGCTTTAATCCATATTGGCCCAAGATTATAATAAACTTCATATTCGAGTTTTTCGCCAAACGTGAAAGATAAATTCTTGCTAAACTGGCAAAAGGAATGTTGAAATAAATTAATGAGAATTAAAAATGTTAATATCAATCGTTTCATAAAATTCAGTGATCAATTGTTTCTGCAAAAATCTGAAAAAAGCATTGATTATTAAAGAAAAAGAAATTGTTTTGAAAATTAAATCTTTGAATGCATTGAAATTCAATAGTTATTGTTTGAATTTTTTTTATAATAAAACTTTCATTCTGTATTAATTGAATTTCGGAAACTTATCTTTGAAATTAAATTCACTTGAACTAAATTCGGAATAACTTTAGAACAAAGTTGGATAATTTCAAACAAATATTAATAAAATATTGGGGTTATAGCACCTTCCGGCCACTTCAGGAAGAAATAATTCAATCTATAGCTTCCGGAAATGATACATTGGCCTTAATGCCGACAGGTGGAGGCAAATCTATTACCTTCCAGGTACCGGCACTTGCGGCCGAGGGTTTGTGTCTTGTAATTACACCCCTAATTGCTTTAATGAAAGACCAGGTTGAAAATTTAAAAAAGAAAGACATAAAAGCTTTGGCTGTTTATTCCGGTTTAACAAACCAGGAGATTGATATTGCACTTGACAATTGTATTTATGGCAATTTTAAATTCCTGTACTGTTCGCCCGAACGCCTGGGAACAGAGCTATTTCGTTCAAGGGTCCAAAAAATGAATATTAACATTATTACTGTAGACGAAGCACATTGTATATCGCAATGGGGTTACGATTTCAGGCCTTCCTACCTTAAAATTGCCGAATTACGAAAACTTTTACCCGACATCCCGGTTCTGGCCCTTACTGCAACTGCAACACCTGTTGTTGTTGACGATATTTTGGAAAAACTACATTTTAAAGGGAAAAATATTTTTAGTAAAAGTTTTGAACGAAAAAACCTGGTTTACTTAGTCAGGGAAACGGAAGATAAATTAAATTATTTATTAAAAATATATGATTCGATAAAAGGTTCAGGAATTATTTATGTTCGAAACCGTCAGAAAACAAAAGATGTTGCCCTTTATCTGCAAAAGTATAACATTGCTTCAGATTATTATCATGCCGGCCTGACCGATACAGTAAGGTCGCATAAACAGGATGCATGGATGAAAGGGGAAATCCGTATTATCGTTGCAACAAATGCTTTTGGCATGGGAATCGACAAACACGATGTAAGGTCGGTAGTTCATTTCGATCTTCCCGATTCTCCCGAAGCTTATTTTCAGGAAGCCGGACGTGCCGGACGAGATGAGAAAAAAGCTTATGCTATCCTTCTTTTTAATAATAATGATAAAATAAGTGCCGCCAAGCGTATTGATACAAATTTTCCCGACATTAAATTTGTTAAGAATGTTTACCATGCCCTCGGAAATTATTTACAGATACCCTATGGGGCAGGAAAAAACATAGCTTTCGATTTCACCCTGACTGAATTCGCTTCGAACTATAAATTCAATTTACAAACGGCTTTTAGTAGTCTGAAAATTCTTGAACAGGAAGGTTATATTGAAATAAGCGACGAATTGAACAACCCGGCTAAAGTACATTTTTTGATCAGCCGCGATGATTTATACCAATTTCAGGTCGCTAATATAGCATTTGATTCATTTATTAAACTGTTGCTTCGATCTTATGAAGGACTTTTTACTAATTATGTGGGAATCGATACAGTATTGCTGGCAAAAAGAGCTAATACCAGTATCGATGAAGTATTCAAATATCTCAATAAGCTGTCTGCTTCTCAAATTCTGCATTATATTCCAAGGAAAACAAATCCTGTAGTTGTTTATACTGAAGAAAGATTAGAAAATAAAGCACTTCATATATCGTTTGAGAATTATTCGAGCCGTCGGCAACGATATGTCGATAAACTGGAGTCCATGTTGAATTATGCAACCTCAACAAACATGTGCCGTAGCCAGATACTTCTTTCTTATTTTGGAGAAAAAGATCCTAATCGGTGTGGCCAGTGCGACATTTGTAAAAAGCGCAATGAACCTGAACTGAGTACAAATGAATTTAATCTGGTTGAAGGAGAATTGAAAAAAGATATCCTAAATGCCCCTCTCCCACTAAAATTTATTGTCGATAAGCATTCCAAACGTTTTGGCGAAGAAAAAATTATTAAAACTATAAGATGGTTGCTTGATAATGGAAATATTGAATATAATAAAGATAATATGCTTTTTTGGAAATAACCAATTTATTTTTTAAACATTTTAATATAAAAAGGATAAGCATTACTTTTAATGTTAATATATTGATTAGGTATTGCACCAAATCCTTCATTAAAATATGCTACACCTTTTAATGATGAACCAGTAAAATCAAGAATTAATCCAGAACCAGAATGTATTCTAATAATAGAATCGAGAATCAAAAACATAGCACAATTATTCTTACCTATATCATTTGAAGCGATAATTGAAAAATATAATCTGTTTTTCCAATTAAAATAAAAAGCTGAACTGCATATATTTCCTTCATTATCTTTGACTAATAATATTTTCCCTATTTGATTTTCAATAAAATATTTTACCAAATTACGCATTATGTGTATTTGCTTTTTCTTTAATGAAGGAAATGAAAATTTTATTTTAAAGTCGCAAAACATTTCATAATTATAATCATTAATCAGGCTTAAACCAGAATCCAAAGCTTTTTTAATATTTCGGTTTGTTCTTCTTGAATAATTATTTTTGATTTCTTCGTATTTAAACCTTAAATCAAGCTCATGATTAATTCTATAATTAATCTCAAACTGAGGAAATTCCGCCTTATTTTCTTTATTCAAATTAATATTTAAGTATTTAAAAACTTTTGCTGCATAATCAAGAAAACAAATTAATTGTTCTGAAGATATATTTGTATTAGAAAACAATCCAAGCTGAGGTGTAAAAATTGGCTGGAAACAATATTTAATGCCATATTTTGTACCTGCCGGTAAAGGCATAACAGTTTCATAATCCCCATCAATTAAAGCTTCCCAACCAGTAGATACAATATCAAGATACCAGGAATTTGCATAAACCAATCTGTTGTTAGCTTTGTCTATACATTGATCCCATTTATTTTTATCAATTTCAATATTTTTCAGATAACGGATCATTAATTAATGATTTTATTTTTTTTTATAAAACTTAAAGTTAAATAATAGAATACGAATTAAAGGGTATGGGGTTTCGGCGCTTATCCTACAGCACAAATAATAATGCAAGGTAAAAAGCTAAAATATGTCATTTTCCATTCCATTGCATCTTAGTGCATGTTAGAAGTTGTTATTTATTAAAGTACTAAATAATTTTGTCCCTATTATTTTTCCATAATTCAGGTTCATTGATGTTTTCTCATATTTATATTTGACAATATTAAATCCATTTTCAGTTAAAATTTTAATCAGATACTCTCCTGTAAAATTTTTATCCTTTAAATCATGAAATTCCATTGAAATGGTTAAAATTTTATCATATATATACTTTGGGGTTTTTCCCAATATTGAAAATTCTGCACCTTCGCAATCCATCTTAAGGAAATCAATTTTTTCTAGTTCATTTTCAATTATTATTTCTTCGAGAGTTTTTACTTCAATAGTTTCGAAATCTCCATTTTGATTAAGCAAAGTATAATTTTCAATTATTGAATGATTTGGTGATTGTCCATGATATAGTTTATTTAATCCACTTTTTTCACCAATAGCATAATTAAAACAATTTATGTTGCTTAAGTTATTTTCTTCAATATTTTTTCGAAGATATTTAAAATTGTTTTTATTGGGTTCAATTGCTATTAATCTAGAATCTTTATCAGTATTATTGGCAGAAAAAATGGAAAAATATCCGTAATGAGCACCAATATCAATAATATTAACTTTTTTATAGAAAGGGAAATAATCAGAATATTCCCTGTTTTCAAATATAGCTTTTAAAATTTCAAATTCATTTTTATTGATTTGATAATTAAGTTCTAAATTATTTAGTCGACAAAACTCAAGAAAAATTTTCTTATCTCCTTTTAGGAATTTTCTTAATTTATTTAACATAAAATTAATATATAATTTCTCCTAATTATAGTTGTTAAATTACCTCTTTATTGTTTATAAAAAGTATTTAACCTATTTTGGAAAGATTTTCTGTTTGCTTCATTTATGAGAGCAATAATTCCCCTGATAATAGAAGTTCGCTGGTCTATTTCTTCAACTGTTAACTTATCTTCATCACTAAATACTACTTTATTCGCACAATAACCTTTATCGTTGAGAGTCATGGCGACGGCAGCATTATATTCGTCAAATATCAGGACTGAGGGCATTCGGTTGGCATTATAATTCGCGACAGCTAACATCACGCGGCTTTTTATATAATCAATTTGTGCCTCGCCTAAATAGGATGATCCAAGAATCAACTTCACCAGATCGATTCTTGCTAATTTTGAATATTCGCGATTTTTAATCAGTTGCTTGTATTTTCCTTCTGAAGTTTTCAACATCAAATCGATATAACCCTGCGGAATACTTTTTAAATCTCCCAGTTGGTCTTTTTCTTTTCGGATACGATATTCTTTTTGTGCATACTTCTGTTCAACCGGTAAATAATATCTCCATTTCCTGGTTCGTTTATAGGTTTCGGTTACAGGATTGGGTTTCCAATTTGTCTCGGGACGTTTAAGAAGCGGGGCTGTAATCTCTATTTGCCTGTTTTCAAGGGCATACAATAAACAATTGATAAAATGAACCCATCCTCCATCAATAGATTCTTTCATTGACCCCCATAAAGTCAGCTTGCGAATTTGTAGTTCCTTTCTTAATGTAACTGTTAGTTCCTGCTGCGACGCTCGGTTTAAAAGACTATCTATATAAGATAAATCAAAATTGACGGGATAATAAACAAATTCCGTTTTCCGATTAAATACTTCCTCAGCATTTGCATGAAAAAGTTCATCAATATGATACTTATAGGTTGAATCATTGGCCATTTGTAAATAAACCTGGTAATCGGGACCCCAGGTCATTTGTTTAATCATCACTTGTTGTTGCTGGGAGAATAGAGGTAATCCTATAAACAAAATAACAGAGATTATCGATTTGTAAACCATCCCAGATAAAAATAAATAACTTCTACACATGTAATAAATTAAAATTCAATAATTATTACCCCAATTAAATTATACATCAATTTTAGCATACTTAGCATGTTTTTCAATAAATTCTCGACGGGGCGGCACTTCACTGCCCATAAGCATAGAAAATATACGGTCGGCTTCAGCAGCACTTTCAATTGTAACCTGCCTTAAAGTACGTGTCTCCGGATTTAATGTAGTTTCCCAGAGTTGTTCAGCATTCATTTCACCAAGGCCTTTATAACGTTGAATATGTACCGATTCTCCCTTACCTTTACCTAATTCCTGAACTGCTGCCAGGCGATCCTCTTCATTCCAGCAATATTTTTCAGTTTTTCCTTTTCTTACAAGGTAAAGCGGAGGTGTGGCAATATAAATATGTCCTTTCTGAACCAGATCATACATAAACCTGAAAAAGAAAGTCATAATTAACGTTGTGATATGACTACCGTCAACATCAGCATCAGTCATGATAATTATTTTAAAATATCGAAGTTTTTCCATGTTCAAAGCTTTCGAATCTTCGTCAGTACCGATTGAAACACCAAGAGCAGTAAAAATATTTCTAATTTCTTCATTTTCGAATATTTTATGTTGCATGGCTTTTTCTACATTCAGAATTTTACCACGTAAAGGCATAATAGCCTGGAAGCGTCTGTCACGACCTTGTTTGGCTGTTCCACCTGCAGAATCACCTTCAACAAGAAATAATTCGCTTGCAGCCGGATCTTTTTCTGAACAATCTGCCAATTTGCCCGGTAATCCGGAACCGGAAAGAACATTTTTACGCTGAACCAATTCACGTGCTTTGCGTGCTGCATGACGGGCAGTTGCAGCGAGAATTACCTTATTGACGATTTGCTTTGCATCTCTTGGGTTTTCTTCAAGGTAATTAGAAAACTCTGAACTAACGGCCATTTCTACAGCACCCATTACTTCATTATTTCCCAACCTCGTTTTTGTCTGGCCTTCAAACTGTGGTTCTGCAACTTTAACAGAAATAATTGCCGTTAAACCTTCTCTAAAATCATCCCCACTGATATCGAATTTCAATTTTTGCAACATTCCTTCCTTTTCAGCATATGATTTCAGTGTGCGGGTAAGTCCCCTGCGAAAACCTGCCAAATGGGTTCCACCTTCAATAGTATTAATATTGTTAACATACGAAAATATGTTTTCGGTGAATGAAGTATTATATCGTAACGCTAATTCAACGGGAATTCCATTTTTTTCAGTGTCAATGTAAATTGAATTTTCAATAAGTTTTTCACGTGCCGCATCAAGAAAATCAACAAATTCTTTTAAACCTTCTTCGGAATAAAAAATTTCGGTCCTGAATTTATCTCCACCTCCATTTGAACCTTCTTCTTTTTCGCGTTTATCAATAAGGGTAAGATGTACTCCTTTGTTCAGAAAAGATAATTCGCGCAGACGGGATTCGAGTATTTCAAAATTAAAATCTAAGGTAATAAATATGGTATTATCTGGTTTAAAAGTAGTTGTAGTTCCGGTTTTATCGCTTAGGCCAATTTCTTTAACCGGGCCCAGGGGTTTTCCAATACTATATTCCTGGACAAAAATCTTCCCTTCGCGATGAACTTCAACTTTTAAATATGACGACAAAGCATTTACGCAAGATACCCCAACACCATGTAATCCACCAGAAACTTTATAGGATTCTTTATTAAATTTTCCACCTGCATGAAGCATGGTCATCACAACTTCTAATGCAGATTTTTTTTCTTTTTCATGATAATCGGTTGGGATTCCACGACCATCATCTATGACAGTTATAGTATTGTCCTCATTAATACTGACTGTAATATTTTTACAATAACCAACTAAAGCCTCATCGATTGAATTGTCTACAACTTCGTAAACCAAATGATGCAGCCCCTTAACACTTATGTCGCCAATATACATTGCAGGCCTTTTGCGAACGGCTTCAAGACCTTCCAAAACCTGGATGCTGTCGGCAGAATAATCAGAAGCGTCTTTATGCGTATTTAAAGTGTTATCATCATCTAAATTTCCCATCTCAAATTTTCTTTATTTTTATAATTAATTCAATTAATAATTTTAGAATTTTTTTTAATAATTCTCCTTTTTTCAATAATATACAAATATACTATTTATTACCCAACCTTAAGGAGAATATAATCTCCTATTATCATTGATTTTTCAACAAAAAATGAACATTTCAGTTAAAAAATATTTAATTAAAAGTTTGTTACTAAAAAAGGCGGATTTTTATTACACCATTTAATAAAAAAACCGGTAAAAATTGGTTTTTAAAAATCAGGAATTTGTGAAAAGACTATAAAATTGCAAAAACTAAATTAGTGTAATATTATTCTCTTGATTTTTAATAATCTTAAAAGAAAAATTAAGAATTATTTTATAATGAATTTTTCACCCAAAAACTTAGGCTTTTCACCGGAATGAATATCCCAGAAAACTTTTACACGGGCAAAATATTCTCGTATTCTTGTCTTAATACCCTGTTCCCAATTAACATCCTTTGCTGTAAAACCAATGGCACCTATTCCCAGACAATGAGAAATATAAATGGCACGTTCCAAATGAAACAACTGGGAAATAACAGTGAAACTGTTTTGTCCAAATATTTCATGGCAACGAATAACAGAGTCAAATGTTCTGAAACCGGCATAATCAAGATAAATGACACTATCCGGGACACCTCCTTTTATAAGCGCTTTTTTCATCATAATAGGTTCATTATACGAAATAGTACTATTGTCGCCGCTTACAATAATATACTTAATTTTATGCAATTTGTAAAGTGTTACAGTTGCAGCAATACGATTATTAAAATAAGGATTTGGTGCACCGCTTTGCAAAAATTTACTGGTACCGAGCAACAATCCGGTTTTATTGTAAGGTAGTTTGTCGACTGAGGAATAAATAAATTTTCCTGAATTATGCTCAATATTATAACTGTAGGATATTATAATTACACCGGTAAAAAATAACCCTAATAGAATTATAAAGAATATACAAAATTTTTTATTCACTTTCCTTTTATAAAGCATAGGTAAAACCACCTGTTATTTGAAACCTATAAACCGGGTATTGGTTCCACCAGGAATATCTTGCAGCAGTTAAATTTTTAATTTGTAAAAATAACGATAATATCTTGGTATATCTATATTCAAGACCGAGGTTAAAATCAGCGTAAGGGTTCAGGGAAATTGCTTTATGGGTTGAGGGATCAAGAGCAAACCGGCTTCCTGAAATAAATAAACCGGCAGTCAATAATATTTTATCCTGCATGTTATATCTCGCTGTTATGGTAGCGTCGAATTGCGGCATTTCCCATGGTTTGGTTTCTGGTTTAAACATAGTATAGGATGAGAAATTTCCTTTTGTCAAAATTGATATTTTATCTGAAGCCTTAATATCGAATTCTGCAAAAATTTTGAAAAGCTCAATATTATCATAAAAAACCAGGAAATGATTACCCAGCCTGCCTGATGTATCATTTATAAAAAAATACTGATTATCTATAACTGAATAACTGACATTGGTTATATAATGAATATTTGAGCTGATGCTGCCTTTCAATCCTCCATAAAAATAAGATTTATGGTTGCTGTTTTTAAATTGCAAACCGGGAAGAACAAAAGGATTGATTCCTGATATTGTTGAAAAAGAATTTTGTTCTATGAAGCCGTAATATCCAACAAAAAAATGCAACACCGATGGAACAACAGCAAATTGAAAATCGATATAAGGATAAGTATAAAACTTTCTTTCTGAGGCGCCATTTAACCCAACCGTAAATCGCCAGTCGGCTTTAGCTTTGCTCAGGAATGGCTTCATATTTAACAGGCTATTGTGGGATGAATCATTTAAACTTCCTTGAAAGAAGTCATCATAGGTTATTTCACAACCCATATACCAGTCATTAATTTTCTTACTTACCTGTATATCAAAATTTGCATGATTGTCTGTATTTTTAAACTTATCGGAAAGGTAATCGTAACCACCAGAAAGATTGTAATGCAGGTGTAAACTGTCTTTTTCAAGCGATTCAAGTGACAATTTTGCTTTAGCACCCTGGTATTCCTGTAATATATTATTTTTATTTAATGATGTATCCAATTTAGGGTTGTATCCATAAAATGCAAATTTATTCCCAAAATATCCTGCTTCTCCGGATAATTCAGATTCCTTAAATATATGTTTTCCATAAAAAGCAGCTTCATTAAATGCAAAAGGTGCATCTGCTTTTTTATCATTATCGAGTACTACCTTACCATCGATTCCATGGTGCTTAAGGATTAAACCATAGGAATTTTCTTTTGACCGTGAATTTGAAATATTAAGTTCTGCAACAGTGGCAAGATGGTTTCCTATACCAAGCTTTAGATAATTGTTATAAAGAACTGGTAATGGTTCCTGTGCCATTTTTGCAGCGCTCATCGGCCGGGGACGAAAAACAGTATTCAATTGCACCGGATAAATTGAATATTCAAAATGAGGAATTACAGCAACAGTGTCTTTAAACACCGGCATAAAATTAATTTTATTTGCATCGAAAATAACCGGTTGATAAGATTTCACGACAGTTACATCCTTTTTTAGTTCCTGTGAAAAAGAGGAATGAACAACCAAGATCATTATTAAAAATGATACGGCAAAATGTTTTATATATGCAAATATTTTTCTAATTAAGGTCATTTATATAATTCTAATACAGATTATGAGTTAAAGTATTAGTCAAATTATCTGATTCCCACTTTAAAAAGGGGGAATTGAAAATTTTCTTAAAAATAATCAGGCCAATCATTCATTTAAATTTTATTTTTTAATATTCATATTTCATAAAAAAATTAAAAATCTTTTTCCGGATCTTCATTTCCCTTGCCAGAATTATCCTGAGGAACCTTCCCTTCAATAGATAATTTCAAATCAGTTGCTTCTTTAATAATACCGTCATTTTTATTATCGTAATTATCTATTATGCTTTGCAATGTATTGGTGGCCTGAAAATCGTCCTTTTTATCATGATAAATTCCTGAAAGCAAAATATAGGCTTTTGCAACCCAATATTGGTGAGGTGAATTGAGTTCTATAAAACTGAAAATTTCTTTCTGTGCTTTGTCTATTTGTCCCTGGTCAAAATATATTTTAGCCACAAGAAATTTTGCTTCGGCGCCTTCGGAATTTTTTACATCTGATGCAAGTTTGCTCCATTGCTCAATGGCCTCTTTTTGCTGATCTGAAGCAAGCAGGGATTTCGCAAGGATATATCTGGCACGCCGTTCACTTTCCTGCACAATCCCTTCTGTTTTAAGAACTTTTTGTGCTGTTTCTATTGATTTTGAATAATTTTTTAACTGGTAAAAAATTTGCATCTGGCCTAACCTTGCATCAATAATATTTTGATCTATTTCTGCCACACTGTCGAGAAGCTGGTAATCGAAAATCGCGGAAGACAAATCATTATTTTCCATATTTAGTTTGGCGGCATTGACCAGAGCTTGTTCGGAAAAATTATTTCGTGGTTTGTTAATTACTATATTCATCATTTTTAAAGCTTCCTCCTTATTCCCGGCTTTCAAATCGCAATCTCCAAGATAATAACTGGCATTCAAAACAAAATTCCCCTGTGGAAATTTCTCTAAATATTTTCTGAAATTATCTTTTGCTTTTTCAAAATCACCGGAAGTATAAACATTTTCGCCAGCATAATACATAAGGGAATCCTGCTCTGATATGCTCACGTTGGCGAAACTTCCCAGTGTTTCAGTATATTTCAGGTAACTGTCCACGTCATTCATTTCCACATAAATATTTTTAATCCCAGTAAGTGCACTTCTTGCTTCAGGTGAACCCGGATAATCTGCTACAACTTTCTTATATTTTTCAATGGCCGGAATATTCTGTCCTGCATTATAATCGATAAGTCCCAGTTGTAATAAGGCATTTTTATAAAAGCTGCTCGAAGGAAAATCCTTCATTAATTTGTTGTAATATTTTACTGCTTCATCAGGTTTTTGAAGTGCAACATAACTCCGGCCAATTTCATATGATGCTTCTGCCACATATTTTGAGTCCGGGATCGAGGTAATCAACTGATTCAAAAGACTGATTTTTTTCTTATTATCATTCAGCAATCCTAAAGTGAATGCTTTTTGGAATATGGAATAATCTTTATCAGATAATCCGATTTCAATAGCTTTTGTGTAAAATTCCACTGACTGGGAATATTTGATGTCGACAAAGCTGCAATCCCCAAGCCTGTTGTAAACATCGGCAAGGATGTTATCTTTTTTTACTTTGGGATTATCGATATATTTTATAAACCAAAGCGATGCAGCAGTATAATCTTTTTTATTAAACCAGCAATAACCGATATTATAATTAATTAATTTGTATTCGGAACATTTTTTTGATGCTTCAGATGTCAAAAATAAATTATAATTATCCAGGGCATTATTTATTTCTTTCAACCTGTAGAATGTTTCTCCTGTCCAATAATAAGAACGTGCAGCAATTGACGGATCATAATCGGCATATTTTAACGACAACTCAAACTTTTTAAGAGATTCTTCAAACTGAAGATCGTTAAATAATTCCAGGCCTCTGAAAAAAGACGCACGTTGATAAGCTTTCTTAATACTTTTATCTTTTATCTTTATTTTATCAAGGTAAATGAGTGCATCGTTATAATTTTTTGTATTCAGGTATGCAGAAATAAGGTAGTTATAAGCCTCATCAGTACGCCGGGAATCGGGATACTGGTTAATATAATCATTCAAAGCTTTTATAGAACTGTTAAAAGGTGAATTGGATAGCTCGAAAGTAAGGACAGCATAATTGAATGAGGCATCTTCTTTTATTTTAGGATCGTTATTCATTTTTGATGCAGAACTGAATGCCAGCAAAGCTTTATCTTTCATTTTAAGCTTTATATAACAATCACCTAAAAAGTAATTGGAATTTTGAGAAATGTTTGTTTCACCGGATGAGGATTTTTCAAACATTTTGGAGGCTTTATCAAACATTCCCTGGTTATAATAACAAAATCCTGCCTGGTAATAATCTTCAGGTTTAAAGTCTTTTCCTTTGTCGAAATAGCGTTCATAATAAAGAATTGCATCTTTAAACCTGCTTTTATGATAACAGGCATCGCCAACCATCCTGGCCATTTCAGCAACACGGGTTTCAACTACAGAATCAATAAGCGCCGGGGCATAATTTAATAAATCATCATATTTTTCCTGGAAATAATAACATTGTGTAATATAATATGGAACCAATGGTGCGAAAGTTTCATCGGATTTCAACCTGGAAAAGCCAGAAATGGCTGTTTCATAATTTTTTTGTACATAAGCAACATGAGAATAATAATAGATTGCCGGGGAAGCGTAACGGTTATCAATATCTTTGATTTCATAAAATGCTATTCTGGCTTTATCGAGACTATCGATCATAAACCAGCTGTAACCGGTTTTGAAATTGTATTCTGCAAAATCGTCTTCACTTAGCTCGCCCTTGTTAACCTTTGAAAAATAATTCAATGCTTTCTTATATAACTTTTTATAATATTCATAAAGGCCCAATCGAAAATAAGCATTGTTCAAATAAGGATTGTCAGGGTTTTGCGAGATAAACCTGTCCCCCAACACTTCAGCATCCTCATTAAATAATTCTATAGCACAAATAAGTGCATAATATTGGGCATTCCCTTTTAGTAATGAATGGTCATAATCAGGGTTATTCGCTACTTCGAGAAAATTCTTTTGGGCAGGAACATATTTTTCCTTTTCGAAAAGTTCCATTGCCTGCTGATAAGGTTCATTTATCCTGTTATCGAAAGCAGAATTTTGCCCCAATACAGAAAATGTAACAGGCAATAAGAATAAAATAGTATATAAAAAATACTTTTTCAATAATGAATAATTTTTGAATTTTAATTGAAAAATTCACCAACCTGTAAAACGGTTAAAATTAGAAAATATTGAGAGAAAGAAGATTTGTAAATCAGCAATTTAATTAACAGTGTGCTGTTAATAAGAATATTTATTCTTTCACTTTTAAAACAATGGATTCAAGAATAAGAATTTTGTCACCTCGTTTGGCTTTTATATTTTCAAAAGAAAGTTCCGTTCCCGGTTTCAATTTCGAAATATGGTCTTTCATTTCCCGTGTTAATTTATCTGAATTGCCGGTAAGCTCCACAAAATCATCCTCGCCTAAAGTGTAGCTCATAGTAAAGCTGACAATAATAATATCATTGCTGCCAGGTACAAGCTTTTCCTGCTTTAGCAATTCTTCTTTTGAAATTGATCCTTCTGAAATTCCTCCAATGGAAACTTTCGGATCAGACGTTTGAGCAGAAAGGATAAATGTGGAAAATAAAGAAAGTGCCAATAAAACAGAAGGTGATTTCATGGATATTATTTTTTTTATGATATTTTATTTCAAAATTAGTAAGTATTAAAGTTGTATAGACTATAGGCTTATAGAAATTTAAAAAAACCAAATTAATTGGCATATTAGTTTTAATCAAACCATAAATGGAGCAACTTAACTATTGTCTAAAATAAAAGATATTTATTATGATTGACGAATATCGAATAACTATTTCTGATTCAATGTCGTTTAATTAATTAAAAAACAAAAATGAAGTTGTCATTGCGAGGAACAGAGCAATCTCTTTATCAACTGATTACTTCGCTACGCTCGTGTTGGCGACCTTAATCAAACGATATTGATTTCTAATTTCAAATTACTATAACCTAATAGCCTTCAGCCTAAAAACTTGTATAATCACAAAAATTTCTTCATTCAAAATAATTCATGAAAAAAGGAAAATTAATATTTCGTATTTCTAATCCCTAAACCTAACCACAGTAATTCCTGCTCCTCCAAAATCGACATGTTCATCGGCATAATATTTAATCAGATCAATTGTTTTAAGGTAATCCCTGATAAGTTGACGGAGGATACCGTTCCCTTTACCGTGTAAAATTTTTACTTCAGAAACATCGACCATAATTGCATCATCAATATATTCAGCTACTTTTTGAATGGCTTCATCTGCACGCAACCCTCGGATATCGATTTGTTGTTTGAAGGTCAACTTCCTATCCGATAAATCAAATGGTTCTTTTTTTAAAGGTTGTTGCGAAATTTTCTGAAGCCTGCGGTACTCATTATTCGATATTTTCTCTATCCGGTTTTCGTGCAAAGTCGTAATCATGCTGCCAAAGGCAACTAGTATACTTTTATTATTCACATCAAGGACTTCCCCGGCTGTGTTATGTCCGAATAATTTAACTTTATCTCCAGATTTTATTTTGAACTTATCAATCTTATTTTCAACTTTTTCCTTTATATCAGAATCTTTTTTGAAAAGTTTATTTTTTTTTCTTTCTTCATGTTGATTAAGTTGCCGAATTTTCCTGGCTATTCTTTCCTCTTCAGTTGAACCGGCCGAATCAACTTTTTCTTTTAATTCCTGTATATTTTTCCTGGCCTGTTTTGTTTTTTCTTTATCTGCATTGGTTTCTTTAATAGTCCGAATGGTATTTTCGATTTGTTTGTTAACCCCCGATAAAATTTGCTTTGCTTCGTCTTTGGTTTTTTGAAGTATTTCTTTTCGCAGCTGTCCTATTTCATTAAGTTCTGAAGAATATCGCTGAACAAGTTCATCAATTCTTTTGCCCGATTCTTTCACCTGTATCCGTTTCTGATGCCAGTAATGCTTATCACGAATAATATCTTTTAAATTTTTATCAAAATCGATATATTTTTCACCAACCCGCTCAGTTGCAGATTGCAGTATGTTTTCAGGAAGGCCTATATTCCTTGCGATTTCGAATGCAAACGAACTTCCCGGTTCACCAATTGAAAGCAGGAAAGAGGGTTGAAGGTTTTGAGTATCATATAGCATTGCCCCGTTAATAATTCCTTCAACAGAGGAAGCAAAATGTTTCAGATTCGTATAATGAGTCGTAATAATTCCATAAGTACCTTGTTTGTTAAACACTTCTAAGATACTTTCGGCAATAGCCCCACCTAACATGGGTTCAGTGCCTGTTCCAAATTCATCTATTAAAATAAGTGTATTATTATCAGCATTTTTCAGGAAAAATTTCATATTCAATAAATGCGAGCTATAAGTACTCAAATCATTTTCGATAGACTGTTCATCACCTATGTCAATAAAAATTTTAGAGAATATACCGGCTTCACTGGTTTCTTTCAATGGGATCAGCATACCGCATTGTAGCATATATTGTAACAATCCGATAGTTTGCATGCAGACCGATTTTCCACCGGCATTCGGTCCAGATATGACTAAAATCCTTTGCTGATTATTTAATTTTATGGTCAAAGGAACAACGTGTTTCCCTTCGGCAATCAAATGCAAATATAAAAGTGGATGAACAGCGTTGAACCATTCAATAACAGGTTTATCGATTAATGAAGGTTTAACCGCATTAATTTCTATTGCAAATAAGGCTTTGGCATGTAAAAAATCTATTTCCCCTAAAAAGTCATAAACAATTAGAAGATCATCAATATAAGGCCTTATCTCATCAGCAAATGAAGTGAGAATTTTTACGATCTCCCTTCTTTCGGAATATTCAAGTTCTTTTAAATCGTTATTCAATTCAACAACCTGTTCAGGCTCAATATAAATTGTTTTACCTGTCGCCGATTCATCGTGTATTAACCCTTTAATACGACGTTTATATAGAGAATTGACCGGAATAACTAGGCGGCCTTCACGTACAGCCAAAGAAGCGTCATCATCAGTTAACCCTTCGTTCTGAGCCTGTTTCATGATCCGGTGCATGAGTTTTGATACTTCCGATTCCTTTGCGTTTATTTCTTTCCTAATCGATAATAATAGTGATGAAGCTGAATCTTTTATTTTACCCTGGCTGGAAATAATGGTGTGGATTCGTTCACCAACAAAAGGATACAAATGCAAATCCTTCGTAATTTCCCATAATGCAGGATATTTTTTTGCCCCTTTTTCTTTAAAGAAATTATAAATTGACTTGATAGTTTCCAGAGAAAGCCGCATATTAAATAGTTCATCAACTTCGGGGAAAGTCCCTTCTAATCTGAGATATTGAAGGGTTGGTGTAAGATTGAAAAAGTAATGATAAGGAAATGTGTCCTCGGTTTGTGAAACAATTTTGAATTCATTGGTAAGATTCAATTGTCTTTTTATGAAATTATATTCATAAGAAAATGCCACTTCTTCAACTTTCTGCATTCCCATTGGAGAAAGACATATTGTTTTTAGTTTTGCCCGTATTTTATCAAAACTTATTTTATTTTCGAAATTAAAGGGATAGATCATATTTCATAAAATTATATAAAATTCCAAAGACTTTGTCCCGAATTTAAGTTGGAATTTATTTCATATGCTTGCGAGAATATTTCCATTTTGAATTTTACTTTTAAAAGTAATGCCAGATTGATAGCAACCATTACGACTAAAATATTTAATTTTCTTTGGTCCGCCTATGTTTATAATGCATGATTTCACAATATAAATTTAAAATCTGTCAAATTATTTAAATAATTCATATTAACAAACCTTAACATGTTACATTGTTTTAACCTTTTTAAAACATATAATTTTACTTGTAATTTATAATATTATTAATAATTAACATTGACTTATTCCAAATTGGTACTAAAATTGATTAATAAATTGAATTGTCTTGAGACTTGAATATTGTTCTGAAAATAAAATTTATTAATTAATTTTTATAAATTTATAGTATTAAACAGAGTTTATAATTTTAAAAATTTAAAACATGAAAAAAGTATTAATTTATGCATTGGCATTTGTATTTGTAGCTGGAATGTCTGCAACAACTTTGAGCGCCCTGCAACAAAATGAACCGCCTAAATCTGAAAAGAAAGAAGCCAAAGCTGAGAAAAAAGAAACAAAGGGAGCGAAAAAAGAATCCAAATCTGAAAAGAAAAGCAGTAAGGGAAAAGGTAAAAAGAAACATACCAAATCCGAACCAAAACCTGAACAAAAATAAGTCATTATGGTTAACAAAAAAGCTGACAGAAATTAATGAGTCAGCTTTTTGTTAATTTTTATAGCTTAATCTTTATCCTAAATACGCTTTTAAATGTTTACTTCTTGTTGTATGCCTTAAACGGCGAATTGCTTTCTCTTTAATCTGACGAACTCTCTCACGGGTAAGTCCGAAACGATCGCCAATTTCTTCAAGTGTCAGGTCCTGACAGCCAATACCAAAAAAAAGGATTATAATATCTTTTTCACGTTCGGTTAAAGTTGAAAGAGATCTGTCAATCTCCTTCGATAACGATTCCTTAATTAAAATCCTATCGGCAAGAGGTGAATCGTTATTTATTAAAACATCCAAAAGGCTGTTCTCTTCACCTTCAACAAAGGGTGCATCGACTGAAATCTGACGGCCAGAAACCCTTAAGGTATCAGCGACTTTTTCTTTCGGTAATTCTAATGTTTGGGCTAATTCATCAGGAGTAGGTGTTCTTTCATATTCCTGCTCAAATCTTGAAAATGCTTTATTTATTTTATTCAACGAGCCAACCTGATTGAGAGGCAAGCGCACAATCCGAGATTGCTCTGCCAGAGCTTGAAGTATTGATTGTCTTATCCACCATACGGCATATGAAATAAATTTGAACCCACGGGTTTCATCAAATTTTTCAGCTGCTTTTATCAACCCCAGATTTCCTTCATTTATAAGATCTGGAAGGCTAAGCCCCTGGTTTTGGTATTGCTTTGCTACCGAAACTACAAAACGAAGGTTTGCACGTGTTAATTTCTCAAGAGCAAAACGATCGCCTTTTTTAATACGTTGGGCAAGTTCAACTTCTTCTTCTACTGTAATTAATTCTTCGCGTCCAATTTCCTGTAAGTATTTATCGAGTGATGCGCTTTCGCGATTTGTGATGGATTTGGTAATCTTTAATTGTCTCATTCTCTAATTATTTCTATCAAAAAAAACGGATGCAAAGTTATGTTAAAACAAGTTTAAATTCAATATAAATTATAAATCAATTGAATAAATCAGTTTATTATTTGAAGAATTATTGAAAATGCAGCAGAGTTAAACGTATTTTCTCACTCTTACCTAAAGGCCAAAAGCATAATAGGCCATTACTCCGTTAGGATAAATTCCTTCGATATAAACCCCTCCCCGGGTATTATTAAGAATATTTTGCAAATCTTTAATCGAACCAACCGGCTTATTATTCATTCTTGTAATTATAAAACCTTCTTCAATACCAGCTTTACTGAACTTACCCTGGCTAAGTGAAGCTATTTTTACACCGTACTTTATTCCAAGATTTTGTTTTTCTTCAGAAGTTATTTCTGCAAACTTGGCTCCCATGATTGATAAGGGTTCTATTGGTTTAACTATAGTTACCTCTCCCTGCAAATTTCTTAAAACAACATCATAGACCTGTTCTTTACTATCACGGAGAAGTGTTATAGTAACTTTATCTTTTGGGCGGTATTTGCTCAACTGTTCAAGTAATTCCGAGGTATTTTGGATAACAATATTATTTAATTTGACAATTACATCCCCTTCCTTGATACCAGCGGATTTTGCGGCACCTGTTTCTTTTATGCCACTAATAAATACCCCTTCAGTGACCGTGAGATTGTGTTGTTTGGAAATTTCTGCATTAACATCGGTTGGTTCAATTCCCAGGAAAGCACGTTGTACAGTACCAAATTCCTTTAGATCTTCCACTACTTTTTTGACAATGGTTACCGGAATTGCAAAAGAATTTCCTGAATAACCTCCGGTTGGGGACATAATGGCCGTATTAATACCTATCAATTCCCCTTTGACATTTACCAGTGCCCCGCCACTATTTCCGGGATTTAGGGCTGCATCTGTCTGGATAAATGATTCAATTTTATAATTATCCTGAAGTATATTAAGATTGCGTGCTTTGGCGCTGACAATTCCTGCTGTGACAGTTGAGTATAAGTTGTATGGATTTCCAACTGCAAGTACCCATTCACCTAATCTTAAATCGTCTGAATTTCCAAATGGTATGAAAGGTAAGTTTTGTGCATCGATTTTCAGTAAAGCAATATCGGTACTTGGATCAGCAGCTATAATATGCGCATCAAATTCCCGGTTGTCATTCAGCTTAACTGAAATTTGTTCAGCTCCTTTTATAACATGATTATTCGTTACAATATAACCGTCTGAAGAAATAATTACTCCTGAACCAAATCCCAATACCGGTTCTGAACGGGTTATGGAACCATCACCATAAAAAAATTCATAAATTGGATTGTTGTAGGTGGTTTCTACCTTCGATTTCGTTCTGACATGTACCACTCCATGCACGGTTTGTTCTGCAGCGTAGGTTAAATCAACCGCCTGTTGACCCGTGCCCGAATAGGAAGCTAACTTTACAGGCTGATTGGGATATTGATATACTACCTGTGGCTTGTTAAAATATTTTGTAAAAATAAAAAGTGCAATAAATGCCCCGGCTATCGAAGCTAAAAATATAGTTGAAAATCTTTGTGTTTTCATGACGATTTTATTTAAAATTTTAAACCATTTTTCAAATATTATGCCTATCAAACAAAATTTTTTAAAGTAAACGACAGAAAAATATATTTTGTATAAACTGAAGTCCTTGTTTAACTTTTTTTAACCGCATTAGGCTTGATTTGAATAATCTATTAATATTTCTTAATAATAATACGACAAAAATACATGACATAATTGTCAATTAACCGCTCAATTAAACTTTTAAATATTTGGAATAAATAAAAATGTTTAAAATCAGGAATGGCTTTTGACTATCAGTACAGGAATATTTAGTTTATGCCTTACTTTATCTACAGTAGTGCCAAAAATAATATCCTTTAGCATTTTGTGTCCATGCGCACCCATAACAAGTAGGTCGGCATTAAAATCTATTACTTTTTGCGGGATAATATTTTTAGGATTCCCAAAACCCAATTGGACACTTGTATGATATCCCTGCTTTTGAACGAAAGATTGGTATTGATCCAACAATTGTTTATCTAAATGCGTTTCATAGTCGCTTATTTCATTACCGAATACAATTGCACCTGCAGTTTCAACAACATGGATAATTAAAATCCTGGTTTCTGGTTGGCTTAATGAAAGTGCATGTTTTATTATTTCAGTATCAATATTGCTAAAGTCTATTGCTAAAGCAATGCGGGAATATTTTGGTCTGGCAGAAATATCACCCAGGTCCGGAGCTTTATGTGGTGACCGGATTGTTTTCGTTAAAAGCTTTTTAATAAATGGACGAAAAGTGATAAATAATAAAAGTAACCCGGCGCCTATGGAAAGCGGAATAGTAATAAAACCAATTAATATTTTATGTGAACTGGTTTGTAACCACATATTAATTTCATCAATAATAAGTTTAGCATTCAATATTATAATAGTTGCAGCAATTAACCATGAAAAAGTTTTGGTTTTATTGCCGATTGCAAATTTCCCCATTTTTTGTTTATCACTTACAAAATGTATGAGCGTGACTACAACAAAACCTAACTGAAGGCTAAGGATCACCTGACTGAGGATCAACAGTTGGGTTGCAGATTGTTCACCAAGAAACAGGATAGTCAGAACTGCTGGGATAATTGCCATTAAACGGGTAATGATTCTTCTAATCCAGGGTTGAATCCTGAGGTTAAGATATCCTTCCATTACAACCTGCCCTGCAAGAGTTCCTGTTATTGTAGAACTTTGGCCGGAAGCAATTAACGCAATTGCAAATAAAACAGGTGCCCAGTTTGTGCCGAGCAAAGGTTGAAGAAATTTATACGCGTCTTTAATTTCGGTAACACAGAACATTCCCAATTTATAAAAAGTCGCGGCAGCAAGTATGAGGATGGCAGCATTAACAAAAAAAGCAACATTTAATGCCACCAACGAATCTATTGTATTATATTTTATTGCCTGCCAAATTTTCTTTTCACTTTTTTCAAATTTCCTGGTTTGTACGAGAGAAGAATGAAGATACAAATTGTGCGGCATTACAGTTGCACCCAGAATGCCAATTGCAATATATAATGCAGAATTGTTTGGAATTATCGGAATAAATCCTGCGAAGATTTCTCCAAAATGAGGTTTTACAAAAAACATTTCCAGAAGAAAAGCCACCCCTATTATACCAATCAGTGCCAATATAAAGGCTTCCATCGTTCTCATACCACGATTGATCAATAACATAAGGAGAAAGGTGTCTAAAAGAGTCAGGCAAACTCCCCAAAGCAAAGGAATATGAAATAATAATTGCAGACCAATTGCCATACCGAGAATTTCTGCAAGGTCGCAGGCTGCAATAGCTATTTCGGCCAAAATATATAGAGCAATATTGACAAATGGTGAATATGATTCCTTAGATGCCTGGGCTAAATCGCGTCCATGTGCAATACCCAACCTTGCACTTAAGCTTTGCAGGACAACTGCCATGATATTCGACATAAGTAAAACCCATATCAATTTATACCCGAACTGGCTTCCTCCGGCAATATCGGTTGCCCAGTTGCCTGGATCCATATATCCTACACTTACCAGGTAGGCAGGCCCGAAAAAAGCAAGCAACTTCCCGAAATATCCTTTAGGTGAGGAAGTATCTATACTTCCATATACTTCTTCAAGAGACTTGCTTTGAACCTTATCGTTCATAAATTAATTCATAAAATTTTTTTAAACAATTAAATTGCATACTCAATTTTTTCATAATTAAATTAAAAACAAAATCAAATTTAAAAATTCAAAGGTACTATTACCTTAAAACTAATATTTGTACCCATATTGTAAATTCCACTTCTTCCTGACCAGTTTACCGGATATTGCTCCATATATTTCAATCGGCTTAAATGCGACTGGTAAGCAACATTGGTAATATTATTTCCTGAAATATGGAAGCTGAATAAAACATTTCCTTTATTATTTGTCACATCAGCTCCAACTCCGGCATCGAATAATGTGTAACCGGGGGTAATTGTTTCGGTATTATCCGCAAAATAAGCCCTGTTTTGTTTTGCATAATGTTCCATGCCTATTTTTGCATATACCGAAGAAAAATGTTTAAACTTCTTTTTGATATTTGCCCTTAATTCCGAGTTCGTGTGAAAAGGAGGTATGAATGGTAAATATTTAGAACTGTCTGTTACATGAACTCCATTTCTTCCTTTATTTAAAGCATATACAACTGATATGGCGTTTTCAAAATGCAGCCAATCCAACGGATGCGGATGAATATCGATGCTTGCTTCACCTCCATACAATTCTGCCTGTGATTGCTGAAATTTAAATGTCTGGTTACCGCTGATAATAATGGAATCTTTGCCAAGATGGTTCAATATTTTCTGATTAAAAATATAATTTGAAATAGTATTATTGAAAATTTCCAAATAGGCGTTTACATGATGTGTGGTATAAGATAAACCAATATCTTCCTGCAAGCTGAATTCCGGTTTAAAATCGGGATTACCGATCTGGTAAATATTGGTTCCCGGATGAACCCCATTTGCAGATAATTCTGAAATGTTTGGAGCCCTATATCCACGGGCAATATTTCCTTTTACAAGAAATTTATTTGATATATTATATGTTAATCCAATGCTTCCCGAAAAACCACTGAAGGTTTTTTTATACTTGGAAAATACTTTATTAGAATCAGCAGAATTAAACTGCATATCAAAATGAGTTTGTGGATTCTGTCCCACAAACATTTCATCATTTTTAAATAATCGATTATCATATCGAACACCGGCACTTAAATCTATTTTATCAAATGATTTTTTAATAAAAGCAAAAGGACCGAAATCTAATTGCTGATAATCGGGTATAATAAATTCAGTGCCCTTATTTGTATTTTTCTGGAACATTCCATTTATACCAAAAGTTGTTTCCCATCCTTTCATTTCTGTTAGATAATATTTGATATCATAGGTGAATGTATTTAAAATTAAATACAACCCGGGAATATCAGGCGCCTGAGGATGGCTGAATTCCCTTCTTTCATTTTGCTGAAAGCCAAGATTGACAAATAATTTACTCGAACCAATTACAAAATCATTCGATGAATTAACCCGGTAATGTTGTACATGCTGATGTAGGGTTGCTATTTTATATGAATTTAATTCGGCATTAGATACTATTGGCCTGAAAGTATCGACCTCGGTAATTTGTTTTGTAAACTTACGTGTTGTTGAATCTCGGCTGCCGTCCGGTATTTCCTGCAGGTCGTCATATAGAGAAAAACTAAGATGAGAATAACCCCACTGTTTGTTCAATCCAATTATTCCGTTAAAATCAGATTCATTGAAGGAAGTTCCATAAACGCGGCCATCGTATTTATTCTGATAGTTTGTTGCTTGTTTGTGAGATATTCTCCCTCCCCAAATAAGCCCGTTATTATTACCAGCCAATGATAGCGACCCTTCATATAGCCCATTGTTGGTCTGATATTCGGTAAAAATATTTCCTTTAATTGTCCTATCGGGCACAGGGGGAGGTGGTAATAAATTAACTACTCCAGCTAATGCATCGGATCCATAAATTAAACTTGCAGGCCCTTTAACAACCTCAATTTTATCTATCGACATTTCATCAACTTCAATTCCATGCTCATCCCCCCATTGCTGCCCTTCCTGTCTTACACCGTCGTACAAAGTTAAAACCCGGTTATATCCCAAACCATGAATGAAAGGTTTTGATACATTTGGCCCGGTTGTAACTGCATTGACTCCGGGAAGCTTCGCAATGGCATCAATTACATTTGTACTAAGTATCTGATCCATGCTTTTCCTGTCGAGGGCAATAATCGGTACCGAACTTCTTTTTAATTCAGTAGCTCTGGATGAGCCGGTAATAACAACCTCGTTCATTTCAGCTGCTGCTACTTCTATTTTATAATTAAACGTACTCGAAATTGAAAGATCAACATGATCAACTATTGTTTTATAACCTAAAAAACTGATTTGTAAAAGGATTTTAATTTTAGGAAGGTTATCGATCCTAAAAGTTCCATCAGTATCTGAAACAGCCCCGGTTTTTAAATCAGGAATATATATTGTGGCACCTACAACCGGTTCCCCGGTTTCTTTATCCGTAATTTTACCAAATAAAGTAGTTTTTAAAAATCCCTCATTTGAAGCTTGAAGATTTGAAGAAAGAAATAAAAATAATAAATTGATGATATATAATTTCTTCATTGCACTAATTCTAATTGAATAAAAATTTATTTTATGACTTTCAAGAAGTAATTATTATTCCTGAAGTTAAAATGAATGAATTATGAATTGGATAAAAATTAAGATACTGGCGGAGCCCTGTGAAGGAAACTGTAAAATGAAATTTTATTTTCAGGGTCGGTAAAATTAATGTTAAACAAGAAAGTAATTGGTTGCCAGATACCATTTGGTTCAACATCCTTTGAAATAAAATTGACAAATTCGAACTGGCAAATTTTACATGGTTTCTCTCCTTTTAATAATGATTTGCCAATTAAGGATGACGAATATTTGTTCCCGAAAGAATGATGGTGGGTATCTTTAATTACTGAAGGTATAATAAAGATAATTAATTGAAATAATGCAAGAATTAATATATGTTTTCTTTCGTTCTTCAATTTTTATTTAAAGTATAACTAAAACTATTAAAAAAATATATTGTTCAAATTTATATTCATATTAACATTTATTATATTCATAATTCCAATTATTTATAATGAATAAAGATATTTTAACAATTTTTACTAAAAGAGAATATATTAATTTAAAGTTTCATTTATTTCAACATGATTAAAATCTTAGGATATCTTAAAACATATTGGAAAGAAGAGGTTAAAATATCATATCTTTTAATTATTGCCACTTTTTTAGGTTTTTGTATTTTCTCAGAATATTACTATAAGGTTACCGGAAATTTTGTAGAACCTTTAAAGCGAACGCTACCTTATTTTTATGTGAATATTATATTCTATTGCATTCCCCTGTTATTTTCGATAATTCTGTATATAATTTTTTATCATCGCAAAGATTTGTGGAGAAATAAAAGGATGTGGTTTACAGTAATTTTTATTGTTGTTGGTTATTCCTTCAGAGTTTATTTTTATAAGCATTTGGATTGGGCGTTATCAATAAATGACTATAAATATGACAATTTTATTGCAATGTCTTTCAATCAGATCACCCAGGCAATTCTAATTTTTCTGTTGGTGTTTATTTTCTGGTGGATATCAGGAGACATAAAGAAAATGAATCTTTATGGTTTCAATATTAAAAACTTCGATGTGAGACCATACTTTTTAATGCTTTTTATAATGTTACCTATAATTCTGGCTGCCTCTACTCAAATTGATTTTCTAAATTATTATCCGACTTATTAGGATTTTGTAATAGAACAAGAACTTTATTCTGAATTGTACGCAAAAGCAGGTTTATACGAAATATTGTATGGAAACGATTTTGTAATGACTGAGCGTTTTTCAGAGGATTTTTAATATTCACCCTTTCGCGTTATTTAGGAAAAGGATGTATTATACCGATGGCTACCATGTACGCATTTATTCATTTTGGTAAGCCTTTAGGCGAGACTATCAGTTCATTTTTTGGTGGCTTTTTTCTTGGAATTATTGCTTATGAAACCCGATCAATTGTTGGGGAATTATTGTTCATTGTGGCATTGCATACATGATGGAAATTGGTGGTGGTTTTGGAAATTACTTCTTCAGATAATAAAAAACCCGAAAATTATCCGGGTTTTTGTAATTTAATAGTTAGGCCTGTGCGGCAGGACCTCCAAAATTCATTGGTATTATAGGAGGTATTGAAGTTTCAACATTTTTAATTGGCCCATGAACAGATTCATATTTTGTAATATTTTCTTTTAATGCCATGGAGAGTCTTTTTGCATGTTCTGGAGTAAGAATTATACGGGATTTTACTTCAGCTTTTGGGATTCCCGGCATCAAACGAATAAAATCAATTACAAATTCAGATGGGGAATGAGTAATAATAGCTAAGTTAGAGTAAGTTCCCTGAGCTATATCTTCCTTTAGTTCAATATTTATTTGATTTTTGTCATTTGTATTTTCCATATGGCCTCCTTTTTCAAAAACTGGGGAAAATAAAATTATATTAATAAAAGTCCGTTTTCAATTTAACCAAATATCTAATAAATAGAAATAAATGGTTCGCTTATTCAGCCTCTTCAGCAACTTCTAATTCTTCACCTTTGGCATTAACAAGCTTGTCGTATTCTTCCATAGAACCAACAATAATGTTGTTATAATCACGAAGACCAGTACCGGCAGGTATTTGATGCCCAACAATTACATTTTCCTTTAAACCCTCAAGATAATCTACTTTACCAAAAATAGCAGCTTCATTAAGAACCTTTGTGGTTTCCTGGAATGATGCTGCCGACATCCAACTTTGAGTTTGAAGGGCAGCCCTGGTAATGCCTTGTAATATCTGACATGATGTTGCAGGTACGGCATCACGGGCATCCATTGGTTTTTGATCCTTGCGTTTCAAAAGCGAATTTTCGTCGCGTAACTTTCGGGCAGTTATTATCTGACCAGGTTTGTAAACATTTGAATCGCCTGATTCAATAACAACCTTTTTACCGTATATCCAATCATTTTCATCCATGAATTCGAGTTTATCGACAACTTGTTTTTCAAGGAATTTAGTATCTCCCGGATCAATGATTTCAACTTTACGCATCATCTGACGAACAATAACTTCGAAATGTTTATCATTAATTTTTACTCCCTGCATTCTATAGACCTCCTGTATTTCATTAACGATATATTCCTGAACAGCAGTTGGTCCTTTAATTGCAAGAATATCGGAAGGTGTAGTCGCTCCATCAGACAGTGGTGTTCCAGCTTTAACATAATCATTTTCCTGAACAAGAATTTGTTTCGACATAGGAACAAGGTACTTTTTCACTTCACCAGTCTTCGACGTGATTATAATTTCCCTGTTACCGCGTTTAACCTTGCCAAAAGATACTTCACCGTCAATTTCAGCAACGACAGCAGGATTTGAAGGATTACGTGCTTCGAATAATTCAGTAACTCTGGGTAATCCGCCTGTAATATCACCAGATTTACCCACTGCCCTGGGAATTTTAGCTATTATTTCACCTGACTGAACTGTATTGCCTTCTTCAACCATAATATGCGAACCAACAGGCAAATTATAACTTCTCATGGTTTCCTTGTTTTCGGAAATCATTTTAATCATAGGATTTTTTGTTTTATCCCTTGTTTCGATGATAACCTTTTCCCGAAAACCGGTTTGTTCGTCAGATTCTTCACGATAAGTTATTCCTTCGATTACTGCATCGAAATTTACTTTTCCGGTAACTTCAGAAATAATAAGAGCATTAAATGGATCCCATTCGCAAACCAATGTACCTTTCTTAACTTCAGATCCACTTTTAATATATAGTTTTGAACCATAAGGTATATTATGAGTTGTAAGAGTAATACCTGTTTTTTTATCAACAACTCTTAATTCAGCCATGCGGCCAATGACTATATTGACTGGCTTACCTTCCTTATCAGCGCGTTCAACAGTTCTGAGTTCTTCTATTTCTGCAATACCATCATATTTAGTAACGATACTTGATTCAGTAGCTATATTTGAAGCAACACCGCCGACATGGAATGTTCGCAGAGTAAGTTGTGTTCCAGGTTCACCGATTGATTGTGCCGCTATAACACCAACTGCTTCACCCATCTGTATCATACGGCCAGTAGCAAGATTTCGCCCATAGCACTTGCCACAAACGCCTTTCTTAGATTCACAGGTAAGTACTGAACGAATTTCCACCTGTTCAATCGGAGATTCTTCAATAATATTAGCAATTTCTTCATTTAACTCTTCCCCAGATTCGACAATAAGTTCACCTGTCAGGGGATGATAAATATTATGAACTGTAGTACGTCCAAGAATTCTTTCATATAACGATTCAACAACATCTTCGTTATTTTTAATTGCAATAGCAACCAATCCTCTTAATGTACCACAATCGGTTTCAGTAATAATAACATCCTGTGAAACATCAACAAGACGTCGTGTAAGATAACCTGCGTCTGCAGTTTTTAATGCAGTATCTGCCAAACCTTTTCTAGCACCGTGTGTTGATATAAAATATTCAAGAACTGATAAGCCTTCTTTAAAATTTGAAAGAATCGGGTTTTCAATAATTTCGCTACTGGTGGCACCTGATTTTTGAGGTTTAGCCATAAGGCCACGCATACCTGAAAGCTGACGAATTTGTTCTTTTGATCCACGCGCACCAGAATCAAGCATCATATAAACCGGGTTGAATCCCTGGTTATGATTGCTTAATTTGCTCATTAAAATATGAGTAATCTTTGCATTGGTATGAGTCCAGATATCTATAATCTGGTTATATCTTTCGTTATTGGTAATATAACCCATGTTATAATTTTCAAGAACTTCATCTACTTGTTTATACCCATCTTCGACCAGTTCTTCTTTCTCTTTAGGAATAATTACATCGTCGATATTAAAAGATAGTCCACCTTTAAATGCCATTTTAAAACCTAAATCTTTAATATCATCAAGAAATTTTGCAGTTCTGGCAGTTCCTGTAACTTTTAAAACTTTACCAATAATATCACGCAATGACCTTCTTGTCAAATTTTCATTGATAAAACCGACTTCTTTTGGTACTACTTCATTAAATAGGACTCTTCCAACTGAAGTCTCAATAATTGTATTTTTGAATTCATCAAAATAATCATCCCCAAGCCTGATTTTTATAATCGTATGAAGATCGACACGTTTTTCGTTAAATGCAATATTCACTTCTTCCGAAGAATAGAAAATCATTCCCTCACCCTTAACAGGATGTTCCGAAGTATTTTTACGTGGTTTTGTCATATAATAAAGCCCGAGTACCATGTCCTGTGAAGGAACCGTGATTGGTGCCCCATTCGCCGGATTTAAAATATTGTGTGAAGCAAGCATTAAAATTTGTGCTTCAAGAATAGCGGAATTTCCTAATGGAAGATGCACTGCCATCTGGTCGCCATCGAAATCAGCATTAAATGCAGTACAAACAAGAGGATGTAATTGAATAGCTTTGCCTTCAATAAGTTTGGGTTGAAAAGCCTGAATACCCAAACGATGCAAAGTTGGAGCACGATTAAGTAATACCGGATGACCTTTTAAAACATTTTCAAGAATGTCCCAAACCACAGCGTCTTTACGGTCAACGATTTTCTTTGCCGATTTTACAGTTTTTACTATACCTCTTTCGATGAGCTTACGGATAATAAAAGGTTTATAGAGTTCTGCAGCCATTTCTTTTGGCAGCCCGCATTCATGTAATTTTAATTCCGGGCCAACAACTATAACAGAACGAGCAGAATAGTCAACACGTTTGCCAAGTAGGTTTTGGCGAAAACGACCTTGTTTTCCTTTTAAGCTGTCAGAAAGTGATTTCAAAGGACGATTGGCCTCAGTTTTTACAGCACTTGCTTTTCTTGAGTTATCAAATAATGAATCTACAGCTTCCTGGAGCATACGTTTTTCGTTACGTAGAATAACTTCTGGGGCTTTAATTTCAATAAGTCTTTTTAACCGGTTATTTCTAATAATAACACGACGATATAGGTCGTTCAAATCAGAGGTGGCAAAACGTCCGCCATCTAGAGGTACCAAAGGCCTGAGTTCAGGTGGAATTACCGGTACAACTTTGCAAATCATCCATTCAGGCTTATTACTTGCCTTTGATTCCCTGAACGCCTCAACTACCTGCAAGCGTTTTAATGCTTCACTCTTGCGTTGCTGTGAAGTTTCAGTGTTGGCCTGATGGCGAAGGGAAAAAGACATATCGTCGAGATCTATTTTTTCTAAAAGTGCTTGTAAAGCTTCCGCACCCATTTTTGCTAAAAATTTATTTGGGTCTTTATCGTCGAGGTATTGGTTTTCTTTTGGCAGTGTTTCTAAAATATCGATATATTCTTCTTCTGTAAGAAAATCGAGTATTTTGACACCATCTGCTGCCTTAACTCCGGCATTTACTACTACGTATCTTTCGTAATAAATAATAGCATCGAGTTTTTTACTTGGAATACCCAATAAATAACCAATCTTATTTGGTATTGACCGAAAATACCAAATATGAGCGACCGGTACAACAAGGTTAATATGCCCCATACGTTCACGGCGTACTTTTTTTTCTGTCACTTCAACTCCGCAACGATCACAAACAATTCCTTTATAACGAATTCGTTTATACTTACCACAATGGCATTCATAATCTTTTACGGGACCGAAAATTCTTTCGCAAAATAAACCATCGCGTTCTGGTTTATAAGTTCTATAATTAATTGTTTCGGGTTTTAAAACTTCACCACTTGAACGTTCCAGTATCTCTTCCGGAGAAGCCAATCCGATCGAAATTTTTATAAAATTACTTTTTTGTTTTGTGTCTTTTCTGAATGACATATCTAGTATTTATTAGAATCGGTTAATAAAAAAATATTTATTTTAGTGATAACTTAATTTATTAAAAATGAATAATAAATTATATATTTTAACTTTTTAATTTGATATTAATTATTCAATATTTTAATTATTTAAAACTAATTCAGCAAATTAATACTTAAACCTAATCCACGTAATTCATGCAGAAGAACATTAAGTGATTCCGGAATACCTGGTGTAGGCATAGTTTCACCTTTAACAATAGATTCATAAGCTTTTGCCCTTCCAATAACATCGTCAGATTTAACAGTAAGTATTTCCTGCAAAATATTGGCAGCACCAAATGCTTCCAATGCCCAGACCTCCATTTCCCCAAACCTCTGGCCTCCAAATTGGGCTTTACCTCCTAAAGGCTGCTGAGTAATTAGTGAATAAGGACCAATAGAACGCGCATGCATCTTGTCGTCAACCATATGGCCAAGTTTCAACATATAAATAATACCGACTGTTGCAGGTTGGTCGAATCTTTCCCCGGTGCCGCCATCATAAAGATAGGTTTTTCCAAATCTTGGTATTCCGGATTTATCGGTGTATGCAGCTATTTGATCAATCTTAGCACCGTCGAAAATTGGAGTATCAAATTTAACTCCCATTTCTTTGGCTGCCCATCCCATTACTGTTTCATAAATCTGGCCAAGGTTCATACGTGATGGAACGCCTAATGGGTTTAAAACAATATCGACCGGTGTGCCATCTTCAAGAAATGGCATATCTTCCATACGGGTTATCCTGGAAACAATCCCCTTGTTACCATGACGTCCTGCCATTTTGTCCCCTACTTTTACTTTACGTTTTTTAGCTATATAAACTTTAGCAAGCTGAACAATTCCGGCAGGCAATTCATCACCAATGGTCAGGTTATATTTTTTTCGTTTAAATACACTGTCAATTTCTTTAAATACTTTAAGATAATTATGAAATAGATCTTTAATGACCTGGTTTTTATCTTTATCTGTTGTCCATTTGTTTGGATTAATATTCAAAAAATCAATTTCCTGAAGAACTTTCTGCGTGAATTTTGTTCCTTTAGATATGATGTCTACATTCAAATAATCTTTAACCCCCTGTGACGTTTTTCCATTTACAAGAATGAAAAGTTTATCGACCATTTTGGCGTTAAGTTCATCGATATGGGCATTAAATTCATTTTCAATTTTTTGAATAATAGCTTTCTCATTTACTTTAATGCCCTTCTTGTCTTTCATGGCACGTGAAAACAATTTTTTATCAATCACAGTACCTTCGAGAGAAGGTGATGCCTTAAGTGAGGCATCTTTTACGTCACCAGCTTTATCACCGAAAATAGCACGAAGCAACTTTTCTTCTGGTGAGGGATCCGTTTCCCCTTTTGGAGTTATTTTACCAATAAGTATATCTCCAGGCTTTACATCTGCACCAATTCTTATTAAACCGTTTTCATCAAGATTTCTGGTCGCTTCTTCGCTAACATTGGGTATATCTGCAGTAAGTTCTTCTAAACCACGTTTTGTATCCCGAACTTCTAACATGTATTCGTCGATATGTATTGAAGTGAACAGATCTTCACGAACAACTTTTTCTGAAATAACAATTGCATCTTCAAAATTATACCCTTTCCATGGCATGAACGCAACCATTAGATTTCTTCCTAATGCCAATTCCCCATTTTGTGTTGAGTAACCTTCAGTCAGCAATTGCCCCTTTGTAACTTTATCGCCCTTTTTAACCATAGGCTTTAAATTGATACAGGTATTTTGATTGGTTTTTAGAAATTTAGGCAACCTGTATGATTTCACAGGTTCTTCGAAACTTATGAATTTTTCATCGTCAGTAAGAGCATACCGGATTATAATTTCATTTGCATCGACATATTCAACAACTCCTTCACCTTCTGCCATAATATGAATACGTGAATCTCGAACAACACGATGTTCAATTCCAGTACCAACAAGAGGTGCTTCCGGACATAGTAATGGAACAGCCTGGCGCATCATATTAGAGCCCATTAAAGCACGGTTGGCATCATCGTGCTCTAAAAAGGGAATAAGCGATGCTGCTATAGAAGCTATTTGATTAGGTGCAACATCCATTAGATCGACACTTTGTTTTTCGATGAATGGAAAATCGCCTTCAAATCTGGCTTTAACTTTTAATTCTTTAAACGCCCCATTATCATCGATCTCTGCATTAGCCTGTGCAATCATTTTAGATTCTTCTTCTTCTGCACTCAGGAATTGTACGCCTTCATTTGTAATATCCACAATTCCATTTTCAACTTTTCTATAAGGTGTTTCAATAAATCCAAGTTCATTTATTTTGGCATAAACACATAATGAAGATATAAGTCCGATATTCGGACCTTCAGGAGTTTCAATTGGACATAATCGTCCATAATGAGTAAAGTGAACGTCGCGAACTTCAAAACCAGCCCGTTCCCGCGACAAACCACCAGGACCTAAAGCTGACATTCGACGTTTATGGGTCATTTCAGCCAAGGGATTGGTCTGGTCCATGAATTGAGACAATTGATTTGTTCCAAAAAAAGAATTGATAACTGAAGATAAGGTTTTTGCATTAATTAAATCAATTGGAGTAAAAACTTCGTTATCTCGTACATTCATTCTTTCTCGAATTGTTCTTGCCATACGGGCCAACCCAACACTAAACTGGTTATAAAGCTGCTCTCCAACGGTCCTAACTCTTCGATTGCTTAAATGGTCGATATCATCAACATCGGTCTTTGAATTTATAAGTTCTATAAGGTATTTAATAATACAAATGATATCTTCTTTCGTAAGGACTTTAATTTCACTTGAAGTATTTAGGCCAAGTTTACGGTTTAACCTGAATCTGCCCACTTCACCAAGGTCATAGCGTTTATCGGAAAAAAACAATTTATCAATAACGTCACGTGCAGTGGCTTCATCTGGTGGTTCAGAGTTTCGTAATTGACGATAAATATGTAAAACAGCTTCTTTTTCCGAATTACATGGATCCTTTTGTAATGTATTATAGATAATGGCATAATCGGCCATATTTGGAATATCCTTATGTAAAAGGATTGTCTCTACTCCGGCGTCAATAATCTGGTCGATGTGGTCGTTTTCAATAACTGTTTCGCGATCAACAACAACTTCATTTCTTTCAATAGATACAACTTCACCGGTATCTTCATCTACAAAGTCTTCAACCCATGATTTTAAAACTCTTGCAGCGAGTCTTCGTCCGACAACTTTTTTCAAGCCTGTTTTAGTGACTTTTAATTCATCTGCGAGGTTAAAAATTTCTAAAATACTTTTATCATTTTCATAACCTATTGCACGAAGCAGGGTTGTAACAGGCAATTTTTTCTTTCGGTCGATGTAAGCATACATTACATTGTTTATGTCAGTTGCAAATTCAATCCATGAACCCTTGAAAGGAATTACACGTGCTGAATAAAGTTTGGTGCCATTGGCATGAACACTTTGACCAAAGAAAACGCCTGGTGAACGATGTAACTGAGAGACAACAATTCTTTCAGCCCCATTCACTACAAATGTTCCGCGAGGAGTCATATACGGAATAGTACCCAGGTAAACATCCTGGATAACCGTATCAAAATCCTCATGCTCAGGATCGGTACAATAAAGTTTTAACTTTGCTTTCAAAGGAACGCTATAGGTAAGCCCCCGCTCCAGACATTCTTCAATAGTATAACGTGGGGGGTCCACAAAATAATCGATAAATTCAAGTACAAAATTATTTCGTGTGTCGGTAATAGGAAAATTTTCCTGAAACACTTTAAACAATCCTTCATTCTTCCTATTTTCGGGAGTTGATTCTAATTGAAAAAAATCGGCAAACGATTTCAATTGAACATCAAGAAAATCGGGGTATTCAAGCTGATTTTTGTTTGAAGCAAAACTGATTCTTTCGATTATATTATTTGAAGCCATGGATTAATTTATTTAAATGAACTTATTTTTAAAAAAGACAAAAAGGCTTAAGGTAAGTCTGCTATAGGCTGAATACCTTAAACCCCAGGATAATATAACTGAATATACTATTTAAGTTCAATTTCTGCTCCGGCTTCTGTTAATTGAGATTTAATTGATTCAGCTTCTTCTTTTGATATACCTTCCTTGATAGCTTTAGGAGCAGCATCTACAAGGTCTTTAGCTTCTTTTAATCCTAAACCTGTAATATCTTTAACAAGTTTTACAACCTGAAGTTTAGCCCCACCAGCACTTTTTAGAACAACTTCAAAAGTATTCTTTTCAACTTGAGCTGCAGCACCCTGGATATTTCCAGATGCTGGGCCTGCAACGGCAATGGCCGCTACAGCGGGCTCAATACCATAATCATCTTTTAATATTTTAGCTAATTCATTAACCTCTTTAACTGTTAAGTTAACTAATTGTTCTGCGAATGTTTTCAAATCTGCCATGTTTATGTGAATTTAATTGTTATTTACTATTGAATTTAAAAAATTTAATTTTCTTTTTCAGAAAGTGTTTTTACAACTCCGGCTAAAGTATTTTTTCCTGAAAGTAAAGCAGAAAGAATATTTTTTGCGGGCGATTGCAATAGACCAATAATATCAGCAACAAGTTCTTCTTTTGATTTAAGGCCAACCAGTGCATCGAGCTGCTCATCACCTATATATATGCATTCTTCTACATAAGCTGCTTTTAAAATTGGTTTAGAGCTTGATGTTCTAAACTCTTTGATCAACTTTGCAGGAACATTACCAATCTCTGATAACATCAAAGATGTTGAATTGTTTAGTACATCAAACAGATCATCATAATTTCCCTCTAATTTTTCAAGTGCTTTTATCAGAAGGGTATTTTTTACCATAACAAGTTCAACATTATTTTCGAAGCATTTTCTGCGCAACCTGCTTGTAGTTTCTGCATTTAGGTCAGCTATATCCGTTACATAAAAATGCTTTTTCCCTTGAATTTGTTGAACAAGATTTTCAATAATTGTGTTTTTTTCTTCTCTCTTCATAAAATTCAATAATTACTCAGTGAATGTTTTTGTGTCAATTTTTAGACCAGGACTCATTGTAGAAGAAAGGTAAACACTTTTAATGTAGGTACCTTTTGCGGAAGAAGGTTTAAGTTTCAAAACGGTATTTAAAAACTCCCTGGCATTTTCAACTATTTTATCAGCCTCAAATGAAATCTTCCCAATAGAAGTGTGAACAATTCCAAATTTATCGACTTTGAAATCGATTTTTCCCATTTTTACTTCTTTTACCGCTTTACCGACATCCATTGTAACAGTGCCACTTTTGGGATTTGGCATAAGGCCCCGGGGACCCAAAACACGACCCAAGGCACCTACTTTAGCCATTACAGAAGGAAGTGTGATAATTACATCAACATCAGTCCACCCAGTCTTGATTTTATCAATATATTCTTCAAGACCAACATAGTCTGCTCCTGCATCTTTAGCTTCTTGTTCCTTATCGGGTGTGCATAATACTAAAACCCGTGTTTGTTTTCCCGTGCCGTTGGGCAAAGTTACCACACCGCGAACCATCTGATTAGCTTTACGGGGATCTACACCTAAACGAACATCAATATCTATTGAAGAATCAAATTTTGTTTTAGTAATATCTTTTAATAAAACAGCGGCTTCATTCAATTTATATTGTTTATCGATGTCTATTTTTTCTAAAGCTAATTTCCTGTTTTTTGTCAATTTAGCCATTTATTTTTTTATTTTTTTATTTACTAAAAGGGTTTTCACCATCAATAGTGATTCCCATACTTTTGGCAGTTCCAACTACCATGTTCATTGCGCTCTCGAGTGTAAAACAGTTCAGGTCATGCATCTTATTTTCAGCTACATCTTTAATTTGTTCCCAGGTCACAGAACCAACTTTATTTCGGTTTGGTTCGGGTGAACCCCCTTTTATCTTGGAAAGTTCAATAAGCTGAACTGCTGCCGGAGGTGTTTTGGTAATAAAATCAAAAGATTTGTCGAAATATACTGTAATTACTACCGGAACAACCTTACCTGCCATACTTTGTGTCCTGGCATTAAACTGTTTACAAAATTCAACAATATTAATACCCTTAGATCCGAGAGCGGGTCCTACCGGTGGAGATGGATTGGCTGCCCCACCTTTTATCTGCAACTTTATTTGTCCAATTACTTCTTTAGCCATAATTAAAAATTTAAATAAATTGGAATTTAATCCGATTGTTGTTGTTAAAGGGAAGCATTTGGAGAAGATTCATTAACTACAGCATTTCAAATTATTACCCAATATTGTAACTATATAAAATTTACTCTTTTTCAACTTGCATAAAACTTAATTCAAGCGGGGTTTTACGACCAAAAATTTTAACCATTACTTTTAATTTCTTTTTTTCTTCATTAACTTCTTCAATAACCCCTGAAAACCCATTAAATGGACCGTCAATAACCTTAACAGGTTCACCATTAAAAAATGGAGTCGTCAATTCCTCACCTAATTCAGATAATTCATCCACTTTGCCAAGAATCCTATTTACTTCTGAAATTCTAAGCGGGGTGGGTTCATCACCTTTTGAACCAAGAAATCCAATGACATTAGGAATATTTTTTAGAACATGCGGTATTTCACCTACAAGTATTGCCTCAATTAATACATATCCGGGGAAAAATATTCTTTCCTTACTTATTTTTTTCCCATTTCTGATTTGATATACTTTTTCAGTGGGAATAAGCACCTGGGAAATATATTCCTTAATATTCAATCGGGCAATTTCGTTATCAATATATTCTTTTACTTTTTTTTCTTTGCCGCCAATTGCCCTGAGGACGTACCATTTTTTTTCAGAATCTCCCATTAAAGGTTCCACTTGATTTTTAAGCAAAAATGTTATATATAATATTAACCCCGAATTTAAACACCAAATCCATTACTAGAACGACAAGTGCAATGATAAGCGATGCTACCATCACCACAATTGCACTACTCTGCAATTCGCTCCATGCAGGCCAGGATACCTTTTGCATTAATTCTGTAAAAGATTCCTGAATATATTGTTTTATTTTACTGAATATTTTCATCGTTTTACAATTATTTGCACGGGAGGAGCGACTCGAACGCCCGACACCTGGTTTTGGAGACCAGTGCTCTACCAACTGAGCTACACCCGTGTCTCTTTATTTTTTAATATACTAATCTGCGCTCTACTTTGCCTTGGCGGAATTTGCACCCGTGTCAAATGACAAAAAGAATTTGGAAATTTTCCAAACTCTAACCCATATTTAACTGAATTATTTATTCAATTATTTCAATAACCTGACCAGCACCAACGGTTCTTCCTCCTTCGCGAATAGCGAAGCGTAAACCCTGATTAATAGCAACGGGATATATCAGTGTAACCGTAATAGTAACATTATCACCTGGCATTACCATTTCGCGTCCTTCAGGAAGCGAAATTTCGCCTGTTATATCTAATGTACGTACATAGAACTGAGGACGGTAATGATTATGAAACGGCGTATGACGGCCGCCTTCTTCTTTCTTAAGTACATAGACTTCAGCTTTAAAAGTAGTATGGGGAGTAATACTTCCCGGCTTTGCAATTACCATACCTCTTTTAATTTCATCTTTATCAACACCGCGAAGTAACAAACCTACATTATCCCCTGCTTCGCCACGATCAAGTATTTTGCGAAACATTTCAACACCGGTAATAACAGTCTTTTTCTTTTCAGCACCAAGACCTACAAGTTCCATTTCATCAGTTGTGTTAACAACTCCGGTTTCAATACGGCCAGTTGCAACAGTACCTCGACCAGTTATGGAGAAAACATCCTCAACCGGCATCAGGAATGGTTTTTCAATTTCACGTGGCGGAATTGGAATAAATGTATCGACAGCATCCATTAATTCCATAACTTTTTGTTCCCATTTTGCTTCGCCATTAAGCGCACCCAAAGCAGAACCGCGAATTACGGGAGCATTATCACCATCGAAATGATAGAAATTAAGAAGCTCACGCATTTCCATTTCAACAAGGTCGAGCATTTCAACATCATCAACCATATCTACTTTATTCATAAAAACGACTATCTTGGGTACGTTAACCTGATGTGCAAGTAGTATATGCTCACGTGTTTGAGGCATAGGACCATCCGTAGCAGCCACAACAATAATGGCACCATCCATTTGGGCAGCACCAGTAACCATGTTCTTAATATAATCGGCATGACCAGGGCAATCGACATGAGCATAGTGACGAGTTGCTGTCTGATATTCAATATGAGCTGTATTAATTGTAATACCTCTTTCTTTTTCTTCAGGGGCATTATCAATAGAATCGAAAGTCCTGATTTCAGACAATCCTTTTTTAGCAAGTACCATAGTGATAGCTGCAGTAAGGGTAGTCTTACCATGATCAACGTGGCCAATAGTACCTATGTTAACGTGAGGTTTTGACCTATCAAATTTTTCTTTTGCCATAATTCAAAAATTAATTGAAAATTATTAAATAGTTAATTTTTCATTCTCTTCTTTTAGCCATTGAAGGAACCCGGCTCCATGACCCTCTCGTTTATCATCGGGATGTCCTAAATCATAGAGTTCTAAAATCAAATTCCTTCAATCAACCTAAAACCTCTTTGAGCCATTGATGGGAATTGAACCCATGACCCTCCCGTTTATCTATGGGATGCTTTAAATCACAGAGTTTGCAAATCAAATTCTTTCAATGAACCTAATACTTCTTTGAGCCATTGATGGGAATTGAACCCATGACCCCTTCCTTACCAAGGAAGTGCTCTACCCCTGAGCTACAACGGCTTAAAGCAGAGCGGGAGACGAGACTCGAACCCGCGACCCTAACCTTGGAAGGGTTATGCTCTACCAACTGAGCTACTCCCGCATTTCAACGAACCATTTACCTTATGGGAAGTGGTTAATATTCTGCGTGGGGAGAGGAGGAATCGAACCTCCGAAGGCATTTGCCAACAGATTTACAGTCTGCCCCAGTTGACCGCTTTGGTATCTCCCCTCAATGGTTGATTATTGTCGATTGTTTTTTGACAATTGTTATCCTCTCAATAAGTCCAAAGAACTCTTTTTATTTAAAAAGCAACCGTCAATTGACAATCTTCAATTATCAATTGAACGAGCCGATGGACGGATTCGAACCCCCGACCTGCTGATTACAAATCAGCTGCTCTGACCGGCTGAGCTACATCGGCACAATAATTTACAACACTTAAATGAACATGTTTCCCTGCTTTATTTTTGGGTTCGCAAATGTATAATATTTTATTCAGTAATCAAAAAAATAGTAATCTTTTTTTGCTCTTTATTATACACCCCTTTGCTTTTCTTTATGCTTGGTTAGCTGTTTCTTCAATGCATCGATTACCTGATCTACAGCTTCTTCAAAAGTCCGGCATTGTCGTTTTGCAAATAAATCATTACCAGGGATTTCTAATTTAATTTCAGCAATTTTATTTTCCTCGTTATGGTTCTTGTCGAGTCTAAATATTACCAATGAACCAACAATCCCTTCATAGAATTTCATTAACTTTTCAACTTTCTTTTCAGTAAAGTCAAGTAGTTTTTTGTCGGCATTAAAATGCACAGTTTGAATTTTAATATTCATAAACAAATCCTCCAATATTTTTAGGCCCGAGGATGGGCCTGTTTATAAATCCGGTTCAATTTTTCAAATGTATTATGAGTATATACTTGAGTAGCGGCTAAATTGGCATGTCCAAGTATTTCCTTTATGGCATTCAAATCGGCCCCATGATTAAGCATAAGTGTGGCAAATGTATGCCTGATGACATGCGGACTTTTTTTCTCAATTGATGAAACCAACCGCAAATATGAATTAATAATTCTATAGACTGCTTTTGGATAAAGTTTGGTTCCTTTTTCACCTGTAAATAAATAATCTGTATTTGAAACAACCAATTTCTTTTTTTTAATTTCTATATAGAATTGAATGTGTTCAGAAAATTCTTTACCTATCGGAACAATACGTTCTTTGTTCCTCTTCCCCAAAACCTTAATAGAAAGATTATAAAAATCGATATCGTTAGTTTGAATGTTAATCAGTTCATTTAAACGAATACCTGTAAAATAGAACATTTCGATTATTAATTTATTTCTCAAACCTTTAAAATCATCTCCAAATTCTACTTCATCAAGAAGAATGTCCATCTGATTTTCTTCTATAAATACAGGAAGTCTTTTACTAACTTTTGGATTTACTATTTTATCCAATGGATTTTGATACACGAATCCTTCTTTAAGCAAGAATTTATAAAAAGATTTTAGCGAAGATATTTTTCGATTTACTGATCGCGATGAATTTCCATTATTCATCAAATACGCAATCCAGTTTCTTATCATTTTATAATTTATACCTGCCGGGTCGCTACAATTAAAATTGTCAGAAATAAAATGCTCGAATTGAACTAAATCGGTTTTATATGAAATTTGTGTATGCTTTGAAAAGCGTTTTTCATATAATAAATAATTCAAAAACCTTTCAATATGTTGCATATACAAACCAACCTTATAATGTCTATCGCTGCACAGGTATTAATTAAAATGACAAAAAAAAATTATTCTTCTTTTTGTTGCATTTGTTGTTTATAAACCGCGTGTATTACTTCCTGTCGTCTCTCAATTGAGGGTTTTGTAAAAAATTGTCTTTCCCGAAGTTCCTTTACAACTCCGGTTTTTTCAAATTTACGTTTGAATTTTTTAAGCGCTCTTTCCAGGTTATCACCTTCTTTAATAGGTATAATAATCATGTTTCCTTTTTTTTAATGAGCCGCAAATTTATTAATTTGAAAATGATTAATCAAAATTATTTTATAAAAAATCTTTCACTTAAAAATAAGTTAGTAAATTAATTATGAATTTGTCTTGTTCTAATGGCCTACGATTTTGTTTTGAAAACAAATAAAGTTAATACTATTTTTTCAAGATAAAAAATTAAATCAACTTATTATATCGTCATAAAAATTAACTTCTTACTTGAGATAAAATCTCAGCTTTTCAAATTCCTCTTTAGTCAACACCTGGTCAGTAAGCAGTTCTTCCGGATAGATCTGCGTATTTTTGAATTTTCTGTACTTTAAAATAACTGATGCCTTGTATTTTCCGATATACGGATGTCTTTGCATTTGCAATTGTGTTACTAAATTGATATCAATTTTTTTAATATTACCAGAATCTGTCCATACTTTATTTTTTATAGAATTGAAAATTTCATTATTTAAACCATAAACTTCTAATAGTTGTTCTGGTTTATAAAAGCCGCCGATCAGATTTCTATATTTAATAATTCTATGTGACATTATTTTTCCAATACCTGGTAATTTTTCAAGGGTTAAAGAATCAGCCGAATTAAGTTCAATAATAAATGGTTTTTTTATGATAAGTTTTTTACCTAATGGTTTGTACTGTATTAATGAACTCTCTTTTTTAATAATTATAGATGCAAAAATATGTTTGTACAATGTTGTATCGAATCCATAAATTTTAAGTAAATCTTCTTTTCGATGAAATTTCCCTCCTCTTTGAACATATTTTACAATATTAATTGCCGTTTTTTCAGAAACTCCCAGCTTAATCCATTGTTCTTTAGAAATAATATTCGGATCGAACGAATTTAAATGATGAAATGAAATAATTGTGTCCTGATTTTTTATTTCATTAAATGCATTATCTAAATCTTTTATGAAAAGAGTATCAGGGATGTTGGAATGATCAATATAAGTAAGGTGAAATAAAAAAGGTACAAGAAAAATTAAAAAAATCAGTACAATGAGGATCCAAATACCTCGTTTTGCTGAAGAAGAAAAGTTAAAATATTCTTTAATAAAATTTTTAGACAATATTTTTTATCTTAAAAATAACAAAATCGGCCCAGAATTAAAAAATAAGTACAATAATATCAAAAAAATTACCTATTGTATTTAGAAGAGAAAGCTGATTTTAAAAGACTGTTTTAGAAAGGATAACCTATACCAATGGTAGGGTTAAAGTAATTAATGGAAATCTTTTCACCAAATGCCCAGCGTTGACCATAAGGCTGGGTCGGATCGCGAAGTTTAAAACCAAGATCGAGCCTGAATATAAAGTAAGTAAAATCGAAACGGGTACCGAATCCGGGACCAATTGCAATTTGATCGATAAATTTATTAAAAGAAAATAATGCCCCTGTCCTGTTGTCATTTTTATTAATAGACCAAATATTGCCAGCATCAATAAATAAGGCACCTTCAAGAAGCCAAAAAAGCTTAAATCTATATTCGAGGTTTGCTTCCAGTTTAATATCGGCAGTTTTATCGGGATATGTACTTTTAACCGGGTCGATATAAGTTCCAGGTCCAAGGTTTCTAACTTGCCATGCCCTTATTGAGTTTGCCCCGCCTGAATAATATTGCTCTTCAAAGGGTACTGTTTTTGAATTTCCATAAGGAAATGCAACTCCTATAAATATCCTGTATACAATTTTATCAGTCGAATAGGTTGGTTGATAGTAACGAAAATCAATATCTCCTTTTATAAACTGTGCAAATTTAATATTAAACAACTGATAAGCATTGTCAGTATCCTGTCGGGCATGAAATGTTTTTGATAATAAGTTTAATGAATTGCCAGCTGTTTCTGCATTAAACCGAAAATAATAAAAAGGTGTTTTCTTTTTCGGGATCTGATTATTGAAGGTAAAACTAAAACTCGATTTTGCAACAAAATGATCAAGAAAGCTGTATTTTAAATAAGTTTTTGATATACTATCCTTAAACATTTCTGTTGCAGAAACCAACTTAACATAATTTACATCCACAGGATTTATCTGGTAAGTAGTAAACCGGTTTCCTTTCCAGCTATAACCAAATGAAATATTCGCAAGATTATGCGCATATTCAGGCCGTCGTAAATAATTATATGCAATAGATAATGTTGTTTTCGGGTTAAACTTTCTCATAAATTGTTCAGATAGAAAGGGAAGTAAATATTTTGGAAACTGAATTTTAGCTTCTGCACCCAAATCGAGAGTATTGGTAAACCTGATATATGAAGATTGTGTCTTTTTTATTGCCTCAGTAGCACCTTTAAGTTTTAAATCGAATATTTCAGCTCCTTTTAAAAGATTTTTATGCTGATAAATAATGCTGCCGCCTACTCCAAAAAAACCTTCCGTATTTGTTAATTCCGCCGAAGTTTGATATGACTGAAAATCAACTGTCGCTAGTTGTATACAACAATCAATTGTTTTAATACTATCTGTAACATGAATGGTATCTTTTGTAAAAACAATATTTATGAATTTAAATATTTTTAATGATGAAAGGCTTTTATATGTTTCATCTACATCGCGTTGACAGTAAGTCTGTCCGGTTGTTAAATAAATATTATTGAATAAAATAGCCGGTCTTACTATAACCTTACCGGGATAAATAAACAGTAAATTATTTACATATAAAGTATCAAACGAATGTAAAGCACTTAAATATGTGGAATCACCAACCTGGTTTTTACCTAAAACAACTTTTATATTTCCTAATTTATAAACAGAATGAGGTACATTAGAAATTGTACCATCCTGGTTTTTAATCTGATAATATTTAATCCCCAGAACCAGATTTATTGAGTGTTTATTTAAGGCTGAATCAGCTTCAAAGAATATATATTCTTTTGAAAAACTGTAATAACCTTTATTTTTCAACAACTCTTCAATTCTTGTTCTTTCATTTTGTAACATATCGACTTCAAAAGCCGAGCCACGTTTTAAAATGCAATTTAAAGAATCGGCCAGTAATATTTTACTAATTTCCTTATCGTCTATTTTATAATCTATTTTCTGTAATTTATATGAAATACCCGTTTTTATGATATAAGAAATTATAGCTTTTCTTTTTCTAAAAAGAATTGTATCTCTGACGGATGAATTATAATAACTTCTATTTTTAAGGTACATACTCATTTGTTGTATTGTATTGTCTTTTAAAATTTCATCATAGATAACAGGTTCTTCCCCAAGTTTTCTGAGTGAACGGTTCAACCAGTTTTTACTTTTTATACTCGATAAATCATATAATCCCAGGTTTAATCTAAATAATCCAAATATTCTTTTATTCGGTTTTTGTTTAATAATATCTTCTAAATCTTTCCTGGGAATTTCTTTATTATCTATTTTCAAATAATAGCGATTTAATAAATATTTGTCTTCAGGAACATTTTTCATCATGTTGCAGGCTGAAGAAAGTATTGCTAAAGCCAGATATATTAGTGTTTTTGGTAATATCGATTTGCCAGGTGAAGAATAACTTTTACTCACACAAATATTATTTGCCGACAAATATAATAACTTAATTAAGTATGGCTAAAAAGATAAATAAAGTTAATCTCTTCGATTATGAATTTTAATTTCATTCTAAAATATTTTTTGATCAATTGATACTAATTCGAATCTGACCAATGGAACATTTATTAGTATTTTCATTTTTGTTTGAGTACTTCCGAATCATGGATGTTTCAATTATTGTGACTAATTTTGAAATCAATGAATTTTTTACTAATACAGTTTTATTAAAATGTCGAAAATAAGTAATAACCAGATCAAACAAATAAATTCTTTAAAACATAAGAAAATAAGGGAAAAACAAAACTTTTTTATTTCAGAGGGTGAAAAAATCGTTGATGAATTATTGTCCTCCTCATTTCAAATTCGAACTATAATTGCATTAAAAGATTGGATTGAATTGAACGGGGGAAAAATATCCGACAGAAATATTGAAATATTACAAGCAAGCAAAGAAGAATTATCTCGTCTAAGTTTATTTAAAACACCTAATAAAGTACTTGCAATTGCTGCTATTCCAAGATATGATTTGAATTATAATACCTTAAAAAACAAAATCACTCTTGTTTTAGATAATATACAGGATCCCGGAAATCTGGGCACTATAATCCGGCTTGCAGATTGGTTCGGAATTCAGAATATCATATGCTCTGAAAACTCTGTTGATATATTTAATCCGAAAGTTATCCAGGCGACAATGGGAGCTTTTCTCAGGGTAAAAGTATTTTATCAAAATCTGATAGTTTTATTAAATGAAGTAAAAAAAAATTATAAGATACCTGTATATGGTGCTTTTCTTAATGAAAAAAATATATACATAACCCTACTTCCTTCTGAAGCCTTAATCGTTTTTGGTAATGAATCGAAAGGAATTTCTTATTCTTTAGTAAACTTAATTGATGAAAGAATTACTATACCTTCCTTCAATCCTAATAAAATGAAAACGGAATCGTTAAACATTTCGATCGCAGCTGCTATAATTTGCTCGGAGTTTAGAAGAATGACTTTACTTTAAATATAATTCATTCTTTATGAACCATGTTGCATTTTTATCAAATTCAGTGAAGAACCTGCTTTGAACCATTCAAATTGATTCTCATTATAAGTGTGGTTTAATATAATTTCTTCCTTTGATTTATCGGCATGGTTCAATATTCCTTTAAATGGTTTATCCGGGGAAAAACCTGTCAATCCTGTTATATCAATTATGTCGTCTTCCTGAATCTTATTATAATCTTCTTTATCAGCAAAAGTTAGCGCCAATATTCCCTGTTTTTTAAGATTTGTTTCATGGATACGGGCAAAGGAGCGAACCAGGACAACTTTAACACCAAGATGTCTCGGTTCCATTGCTGCATGTTCACGCGAGGATCCTTCTCCGTAATTCTCATCACCAATTATTATACTTCCAAAACCTGCTTTCTTGTATGCCCTTGCGGCCTCGGGAATGGCAGTATATTCAGAACTCAATTGGTTTTTCACAATGTTAGTTTTATCGTTGAAGAAATTAACAGCACCTATAAGTAAATTATTTGAAATATTATCGAGATGGCCACGATATTTAAGCCACGGGCCTGCCATAGATATATGATCAGTTGTGCATTTTCCTTTAGTCTTGATTAAAAGTTTTAAACCTAATAAGTCTTTACCATCCCAGATAGGAAAATTATTGAGCAGTTGCAACCGTGAAGAGTTCGGATCAATTTTAACTTCCACACTGCTTCCATTTTCAGCAGGAGGTTGGAATCCAATATCTTTAACCGAAAAACCTTTTTCAGGTAATTCATCACCTTTAGGTTCATCAAGTTTTACTGACTTCCCTTCTTCATTTATTAGACTATCGGTAATTGGATTGAATGTAAGGTTTCCTGCAATAGCCAAAGCTGTAACAATCTCAGGCGATGCAACAAATGCATGGGTATTCGGATTTCCATCGTTTCGTTTGGCGAAATTTCGATTGAAAGAGGTAAGAATAGAATTTCTTTCACCCTTACTGGCATTATGTCTTTCCCATTGGCCAATGCAGGGCCCGCATGCATTGGCAAGAACCATCCCTCCTATTTGTTTAAAAATATCGAGCATCCCGTCTCTTTCAATTGTATACCTAACCAGCTCTGAACCCGGAGTTACAATAAATTCACTTTTTACCTTTAATTTTTTTTCTACTGCTTGTCTTGCCAGTGAAGCTGACCGGCTGATGTCTTCATAAGATGAATTGGTACAGGAACCAATTAATCCAACTTCAAGTTTTTCGGGATAACCATTCTCCTTGATTGCATTTGCAAATTTCGACAAAGGCCATGCTTTATCAGGGGTGAATGGCCCGTTAATATGAGGTTCAAGAGACGAAAGGTGAATTTCGATAATCTCATCAAAATAGTTATCAGGATTGGCGTAAACTTCAGGATCACCTGATAAATGTTGAGCAATTTTATCAGCAATATTTGCAATTTCAGCACGTCCGGTAGCTTTTAAATAATCAGCCATTTTCCGATCGTAGCCAAAAATACTTGTCGTAGCACCTATTTCGGCTCCCATATTGCAAATGGTGCCTTTACCAGTACATGAAATAGTTTTTGCCCCTTCTCCAAAATATTCCAGGATATAACCTGTTCCTCCTTTTACAGTAAGAATTCCTGCAACTTTAAGAATAATATCTTTCGCAGAAGTCCACCCGGACATTTTACCAATAAGATTGATTCCTATCAGTTTGGGAAATTTTAATTCCCATGGCATCCCGGCCATAACATCTACAGCATCTGCCCCACCTACGCCAATGGCGATCATCCCAAGGCCACCTGCATTTACAGTGTGTGAATCGGTACCTATCATCATTCCACCAGGGAATGCATAATTTTCTAAAATCACCTGGTGAATTATCCCTGCACCCGGCTTCCAGAAACCAATTCCATATTTATCAGAAACTGAAGATAAAAAATCATAAACTTCTTTATTGGTAACTTTTGCTGTATTAA
>Ga0265323_10000039_pt1 | contig 70394 bp, 109 predicted proteins | sample 41225metaG_FD_193580 | JGI IMG/M metagenome (GOLD analysis project Ga0265323, IMG submission 193580) | Rhizosphere microbial communities from Carex aquatilis grown in University of Washington, Seatle, WA, United States - 4-12-25 metaG | ecosystem: Host-associated > Plants > Roots > Rhizosphere...
ACCAGAGCAATACTTCATATGAGCCCTCTTACTTACGATATAGCAATCACAATTAGGACAGATTAGGTTCATATTATACCTTCCTTGAATATTGATAGCTTCTAACTTCATCCTCATAAATTATATCATCTTCCAAATAAAGATGAGTAATCAAAATAGAATTATACCCATTCTCAACAGGAGTTGCTGTCTTTGCATAAGTCTTAGCAAAAGTTGCAGCTTGTTTTTCTGTGCGAAATTTACCAACCTCTTTATCGTTGGTATTATAAGCACGATACGGAGCTTTTAAAACTTTTCGAGTAGTCATATTAACTACCTCCCAAAACTTCTTTTCGATACCTAGCGCGAAGAAGCAAATCAGGAACTTCATTATTCACTTCTCTTAGAAATTTTCCATAAGAAGTATATTTAAGACGATCCCAGTTAAAAGAATCCCAAAGATAACCAGCAGCCTCATGAATATTCTCACGAGTATTAGCTGATCCATTAGCAATATTTCTAACTAAATTTTCCCAATCCTGATCATCTCTAAGCATTGTGTCCTCCCTGATTAAGTCTATCAGATAATGGTTATCTTGTCAAGGCCCATTTCTTCATTTGAGAAAATATATCTATATTAAGATGAGTGGATAAACCCTTACTTTTATGTAAATGACACCATTCTAAATACTCTAGATTATCTATTGGAACATACTCTTTGCAATGCCAACCATAGTACCAATTTGAGCACCTAGTTTTTTGTGAATAGGGATAATGGCAATTAGCATGGCCGCAATTTCTACAAATAATAGCCACATTATCTCACTTTCTCAAAAGCCAATCTACCATATGACTTCTCTCTTCCACAAGTCTTGCACCACATCTGACTGATATTATTTGTATACCTCTTAGTCACCCTATATAGGTTCCAAGTGCTATTGCAGCTATGGCACAACACTACAGCCTTTGGAGTAGCCTTAACCGCTATAGTCCCACATCTCTTACCACTATGCCCAAGCTCTATTGCTTTAGCTCTCCATACCTCATCGTGGCCATGCCTAGCATCCACAAGAGCATGAGCTATCTCATGCAAGCAGGTATCAATCACTTGCTCTTCACTATTGACCTCAGTAGCGTACTTTCCAAGTGAAATAGTTTTGATCCTATGCTGGCAATATCCCAACCGTGTCAATGCTCTGTCAAACCTAAAAGTCCAATTATCCTTTGGGCAAAAAGACCAGCTATGAAGATAATACTTCATTAAATCTTCTGCCATCATTTGAGCACGTTGAAGATTCATTATTTAGACTCCTTTGACTCAGCCAATAAGAGTTTCATAATAGACCAAGCTTTATTTTGCTTGGCAAGTTTCTTGCACTTATTCCAAACTGCTCTGGCTTTAGCTATGTGATTAGTTTCAAAATCTGCTCTCCACCATCCATAAGATTCATCCCATAAAAGAACAGCATAACGTTTATCATTTGCTCGTTCATCAATATTAGCTTGCTCAATAAAGAATCTTGTTTCGCCATCAACCAATTCACCAAATTGGATCATATCAGAAAAAGGTAAACAAGGTTTAGGATTATCTTGAATTGATTGAAGTCCTCGATTCATTATTTCACTTCCACGTTCTTTCGATAGAAAGCAACAATGCGTTCCATTTCCTGGATTGAAAGGGTGATAGATTCTTGACGACCTCCAGCTCGATCAACCAAGTCAATCCCAATGTACCCATGCATAGCACTCGTGCTGACTGTAATTGTTCTATATGAAGTAGAGTCAAAACACTCCTGGTCTGCATCTTTCAGAAAGGTTATTGTTTTCATTGTTTGTTTCCTCCTACTTTAGTATAACAGGAAGTAGATAACAATGCAATGGGCACAAAGACCCTATTTTAATCATTTAAGTGAGTTTAAATGCGTTATTTGGTCTCTTTCTTGGTATTTTTATTTAGGTTTTCTATAGAGGTGGGATAAGTCTTAAGGGAGTCAGTAATAGATACATCCACTTTACCAGCGAACTCAGAAAAATGAGACTGGTCTGTGTGGGTTAAACGGTACGCATTATACACTGCAGCTAATATAACTTGCACCAATGAACGCGCTTCAGCAAGCCAATCTTTATCAGCATCTTTTGACAATTGATCCTGTAAAGTGGCGATTGTTTTAATAAGAGAATGTTGTTCTTTTACATTAATTGCGATAAGACCTTCTATGGCAGGATCTACAAAATTTGTCTGCCTTGCTATTAGTATCTCAATTCGAGCTTGACAAGCATTAAACAAAGCAATCAAAGCTGCTCGTTTATCCTGTAATCTGACAGATTCATCAGTTATTTTATCAATAACATTTAGCATCTCTCTAGGAGGAGCTACACTTTCAAGCTGCATAGCGAGAGCTTTTGAATTTTTTACATTATGCTGTTTATAATATTGGTAGAAAGAAGCTGGGCTTAATTCCTTTAACATAGGGAATTGCTCTCCATATTTATCCACCATATATTTAACTGCAGCATTAGAATTCTTTTCCCGCATAAACTTTTCCATATCCTCCCTCACTTCAACAGGAAGACTTCGCAAAAGTCCTTTTCCAGGTAAATTATGCTTTTTAGGTTTAGCTGAAGTTTCAGGAATTACCTCTTGAGGCTGATTCTCTGGTGCTGATTGCTGCTGATTTTCTTCGCTCATAAATTTATCTCCATCTCTTTCAATGTTTGAGTCAATTGATTATAAATAATCTTGATTTCCCTATAAGTCATTACCCCTCGTTTACCAAAACGTTTTGATATCTCTGCATAGGTAACAGTAGGATCATGATAGATAGCCATTAGCATAACCAATTGCATATCTTTTAATTCCCTGTTTAAGACCCCAAAAATTTCCCCTATCATACGTTTAGGCTGTAATTTGACCTTCTCCAAGACCTCTAGAAGCTTGTCAAAGGGCTTTCTCTTATCCAAATCGGGCCATATCACCCTATTTGCCTGATCTGGATAGGTGTTCTCATAATAGGCTCTTAAATCAGCTATTACAGTGGTTTTCACTAAATCTCCTAAACTACCATCCTGGCCAAACTTATAAGCATCGAGCACACGTTCAACAGCATTCTTAACTACTTCTTCTAGTACAAGACTAGGCAAAACCAAATTTTTAATCTTTGAAATGAAGTAAATAGAGTTATTTATAAGATCGAGTTTCAAAAGAGAAAGCTCTTTTTCTGAAAATTTTGATCTAAGATATATAGAATTTCTTCGCATAAATCATTCTTCTATTATAGAATCTGAGGAACGTCTAACTTCTTTATCTACAAATCGATTCACATCACCTGAATGGCCGTACATTCGATCACTATTCACCTCTCGCTTTAGACAACCACAGGATTTTGTATTACCTCCCCATAGAGCAGATGCAGTGACTTCTTTAAGACTCCCGCAGTCACAATAACATAACCAAAAACTTTTTACAGATTTTGTATAAGTAACTAATCTACCAAATCTCATGCCAACTTTAAGTTCAATCTTCGGTTTCATTTTTTCGTTCTCTGCTAAATCCTTTTAGATTAATCTCAACTCTTAGTCTCTTCTGAATCTTTTTAATACATGCTTTAAGAACTCTAGCTACATAGTTTTGAATGCATCCTACCTGCTTAGCAATCTCTTCCTCTGGTAGCAAATACACGAAACGCATGGTGAAGATCTGAAATTGTTGTGTTGTTAACACTTGAGATGCTGCCTTAAATACTTTTCTTAATAGTTTCTCTTGCCTTCGAACGAATTTACGTCTTAGTACAGGATCATTTCGCTGTTCAAGCAATATAGCATTATCTTGGGCAACCTTCTCAAGCCCCTCATGTGTCATGCTAATTTCTATATAATCAACATTCTTAGGGGTCTCAATTTCAGCGTTTGCTTTCTCCGTTTCTTTAAGCTTCAGTTGCTTTTTCTTCATGACTATTCTCCGTCAGTTTTGACAAATGTGCAATATTTACCGATACAGGTGCTGAACGCCCAAATACTATTGTCTCAATAACCGCTGTCCTGCCTTTGATCTCTTCTATGATGCCTTTTATCCCCATAAATGGACCAACACACACTTCAACCAAATTTCCTACTTGGACATCTATAATTTCTTCTTCAACAGGCTCGACATCAGCTTCTTCCAATGATTTAATATGCTCAATATCTTCTTGAGAAATGGGAGTAGGCAAATCATGAGCCTCGTCATGAGGCAGTTTAAGAAAATGCCCAAGTTTAGCTTCCATCAAAGCTTGTTCCAATTTTGAGTCAATTATCGTCTTGGTATTTATAAATACATACCCGCTAAATAGACTCTTATTATCATAGACCTCTTTATTGTGTTTAACTACTTTTGATTTTAAACTTGGGGTCCAAATCATAGTGTCAGGATATTCCAAACGATCAAGAAGGGATTGGATTAACAACGCTCCGCGATTTCCAATACCTTGGGTGCTTATCACGTACCAATTGCGATTATCATTACTCATACTATTAGCTCCTGTTCAGGAATAGATAGAAAGCTGCCAAATTTTTTCACATAGTCATCGGGATCTGTCTTTGGGGGAAGCTGAATAAAAGAGAACTTAAGGTCTGCATCATAAAATTTAGAAGGAATATTTTCTTTCATCTTAGCAATAAAATTATTTCCTGCTTTATCTCCATCAGGTACAAAACAAACTGACTTAGCAAATCGACTAATAAGGCAGAGCTGAGTATGGGATATGTTAGATCCAAGAAGAGCAACAATATTCTTAATTCCCGCTTGCCAAGGGGTGAGCATGGACAGATTACCCTCAACCACATACACCTTCTGAGTCTTCAATATCTCTTTATAATTCTGGAATAGCCCATAAAGATGGTCTGCCTTCTCATACGTTGTATTTATGTACTTTGTAGAGGAAAGCCCCAAAGGACGACAACTCACAGCCACTGTAGATCCATAAACATCTTGAATCGGAAACATAGTAGAATGATGGAACCTTTTATCAAACTTAGGAAGCTGCCCTTGGTAATCAGCATCTAAGTAAATCTCACCTGAATGGTCTACATACCCCAAATGGAACGCTCTTATAGTGTCCTCATTAAGCTTACGCTCTTCAACCAAATATTTATAGGCTGGAAGTACTGTTGAAATCACTTTTGATCCTTTAGCGTTGAATATCGATCATCAAAACTTCTATGCTCTTTATTCTTTGTGTAATCAAGTAGCATCAATGCATCATAAATAAGATGGGCCAAATGGGATCGTCCACTTTCAGGATCAATCTCTTCCCCTTTAATAAAAGCTCGAAGATGTCTACTACAAGAGCCAAGCAATTTCATCCAATTCATGCCCTTCTTGAAGTTATACCTGTCACCATACTTTCTTTGCCCATGAGTACCACACGCTGCTACCTCTTCTAATCCATCCATTTCTAATAAATATTGAAGCTCTGGTTTTCCATCATCAAAATGCTTTGCATCACCAGTCATGATTTATATCCTTTCCCTTCTATTATCTAAATTGGTACATCTGATCAACCATCCACTTCGGCAAACTTCTAATTAGCATCTTAATGCGCCAAGTGATTCTCTTCTTTCTAGTTCCAAAATTATCCTGAAGATACTTACCAATCACCTCCAAATCATCTGATACAAAGTCATCCTCAAATTGAGATACATTCAAAAAAGTCTTGGGCATATATAAAACCGTTGGTTTCCACATACAGTATCGTGATAGGCCATATTCCCTCTCTACCCCAAATGATTTCTGATCTGCTCCATCGATCACTACAGCATGTACTTCTCGTGTTATAATCTCTTTGTCGCGTTTCCAAAATCCTCTAAGCTTCTTTTCATCCGTATTCAATAAAGGACCAGGAAGGGCAAGTACCTTTTCTTCTAGCACAGGGCTAACCACTTGAACATCATATTTCTTAAGAACCTCAGTAACATATTGGGCATGTTCTACTTGCTCTTTCTTATCCTTGCCAGTCATTTTCGTGGCGAGATAGATCTTAATCATTATCGATTATCCTTTGGGATATACACAGGTTGAGCATAATGGAGCCTAATGCCATCTTCATTTATATATTTACAACATTCATGTGTAAAAGGACGCGACCCAGAATGGCAACAACACTTACATAATGTCTCAAGACTATTTATATGACTATAATCAGAATCACGATATCCACTAATCATCGATTATCTCCTGATCCTTTAATTACATTTCGAGCAAGTCTATCTTCCAGCTTATCATGATTCTTCTGCATCATATCTTCAAGTGTAGTTCCAAGTTCTTCTGCGAGACGAGCTAAGTACCACAGGACATCTCCCCCTTCATCAATAAGCTGGTTCTTTCGCTCTTCAGTAAGAATACCGTTATCATCTCTGATACACTTCTTATACTTACCTGCTACTTCTCCAGCCTCATTGGTAAGTCCTAGGATCACATACGGAAGAGATTCATTTTTAGGATAAATAGCTGTCTTCTCTGACCACTTCTGATATTCGTTAGCTTGCATTATCTTGCCTTCTTAAATTTCTTACACTTACAAGTTACATTCCTGCATGTATAATCATATTCCCCATAATCCATCCAACTAAAATGAGAATTTTCTTTATGGCCGCATTTACATTTCTTTTCCATATTTGTACCTCACTAAAGTATAATACAAATCTCTCTAATTTGCAACCTGTTTTTGAGCATTGTTAACTACTTCAATCTTATGCATACGCCCCCAGCGAACCCCAATCTTGGCATCCACCGTTAGGGGTACTTGTATTCCTAAAATCCTACGAGTCATCTCCTCATGCATGATCTGCAAAGTTTGCCGTATCTCTGTCTTGGGAACTTCTACATAGATAGCATCATGAACAAGATTTCTCAACTTACCATGTAGTCCTTCTTCTTGTAACCGAAGAAATACTCTATTAGCTGCATTAGAAACATAGTCAGAGGCTGAACCCTGAATGGGAGCATTACAGGCTGCTTGCTCATCTTTGTAAGCAATCTTATTATCAGGATTATTAATGGCCAACAAATGACGACGACGACCAAACCTACTCTGCACAAATAGATTCTTTCTAGCAAATTTCACAATCTCATATCGCCACTGTTTAGCTGTTGGGTATCGGGAGAAAAATGTATCTTTAATTGTCTGAGCATATTCTATAGTAACACCATGTTTCCTAGAAAGATCGTCTACGCCTTCTCCGAACATGAGACCGAACACAATACTCTTAGCTTTCTTACGTTGTTCATCAGTAACTTGCTCTTGAGGAATTTTATTGGCCAATGATGCAATAAATCTGTGAATATCTACCCCATCATTTAAGTCTCGAACAAGCTGAGGATCACCTGATAGAATTCCCCACCATCTGAACTCATTCTGCCCCTCATCTGCCTCAATCAGCACATTTCCTTTTTTGACTATGAACATGTTCTTAATAAGTTTCTCACTGCGAGGGAAGTTCTGAAAATTTGGGTCGGTACTAGAGAGCCTACCAGTGGTAGTCCCTGGTTGATGATACTTCGTATGCAAAATAGCATTACCATCAAGCCTCTCCTCAATACCAATAACATAAGTATTAAGCATCTTGGCAAGACCACGATACTCTACAATTTTCTGACAAATGGGATGCTTATCTGCTAACTGATTAAGTACATCCTCATCCGTAGAGGGTACTGGCTTAGTGACACTCTTAGTCATCTTGATAATGGGCAATTTTAAAGTTTCAAACAACAACTTTGACAATTGCTTAGGGGAATCCAGATTGATCTCTTCTGAGGTAACTTTAGCAATCTCTTCTTTAATTCCCTTCTCCTCCTCAGTAAGTAGAGTCTGATAATGCTCTTTGGCTTTGCTCAATGCCTTTCTATCTATTTGGAATCCTTCAAATTCCATATGAGTAAGCGTATGATCAAGTGGCATTACAAGCTTTGATAGAAGATCAGCCATACCTTCTTGCTCAATCCTGGGGAGAAATACTTGCTTAAGCTCCAATGTCACATCGGCATCACAGGCTCCATAAGAGTAAAGAAGTGCTTCTGGCACCCTTGCATAATTTCGTTTCTCGTCATCTCCCATCTTGTTAGCTTTAAACCAATCATCCAATTCTTTCTTATGCTGCCCTCTACCTAAATACTGAAGAGACATATCCTCAAGATTATGTCCTCCCTTATCTGTCTCCCTGAGAAGGTAATGCATGAGTAATGTATCGTACCCAGATTGTTTAACATTCCAGCCCATTTGTAAAAAGAACTTTTTATCGAACTTACCATTCTGATAAATAAACTTGATATTGCTTTCCATGATCTGACGAAATTTCATCATGACGTACTGCTGATGCTCACCCCACCAAGGAGCATAAGTATCTTCCATCCATTTCTCTACCACTTCAACTTGTTTAATCTCCTCTTTACCTTTACGTCTTACTTTTTTGTCTTTAAGCACGATCTTCTCATGAGGAATACCAACCCATTTAGTCACAGGCAGAAGCACACCTGTACCAACCTTCCAAGAGAAAGACGAGCAGATGATTTTATCCTTCTGCCAATCAAATCCAGTTGTTTCTAAGTCTACTGCTACTTCTTCTTGTTCCATAATGCGCTCAAAGAAACTTTCCAGCTTTTCTAGGGTATCAATTACAATATAATTGCCTTTATTAGCTTGAGTCATTTCAGGAACTTTAGATGATTCGATAGCTCGTCTAATATCCTGGGATAGTACTTCTTCCTGATTAGGATTCCTCAATATGGCACCAACACTCAAAGTAGGCAATATCTTGCATTTAAACCTCTCAGACCACTGCTCAATACCCCTCAAATCCCCTACCTTTGGCTTTTTAAGGTCCAAAACTGCTGAAATAGCCTCTAACCCCATAGGTACTACAATATTAGGCTTAATCTCTTCTATTTCAGCTTTCAAATACTCGCTACAGGCTTGAATCTCCTCAAAATGGGCTGGCCTTACCCCTTCCACTGTACGAAGATTAGCCCTGCAGCGTGTTGCATATGTATAGTATACCTGAGATCGATGAATTCCAAATTGAGCAAGCACTGAATCTAACTTCCTAGCTGCAGGACCTGAAAATGGTTTACCAGTGACATCATCTTCAGCAGAGGGAGCATCAAAAACAAAGATGACCTTACTAGATAAATTTCCTTGTCCTGATAACGGAGGGCAATTTCTCAGCTCTGCCAAAGGACAATTTTTGCAGTCTTTATTACATTGATTCACTTAACATCTCCAGATATTTTAAATTGTCTTTAGGAGCAAATTTAGTACAACCACATTCATTATGCCAAAAACTTAAACGCCAATTACAGCTACCCCAAAAGTTTACTTTAAAATAACCAAGCATTTCCCCATCTCTACCATAGGGTCCAATATGAGTATGAACAGAATGATTACAAGTTCTACAAAAGTCTGCAATAGTATAAATAATCACTTGGAAGCCTTTTCATAACAGTATTCTAAATAATCCAAATTGCTATAAGCCTCAAATTGTTCACAAGGGCATGTTTCATAGTCAGAATAATACCCACCATTATGACCACATTTATCTTTAATAGTATTCTCATCGAAATCATAATGATTATTATGAAAGCAATTCCTGCAACGTAACCCTTCTTCTTTATAGCTCACTTCTTATTCTCCAAACAATATTCCAAATACTTAAGATTATCCAACGGAACAAAATCTTTGCAACCACATGACATACCATTATGCCTATACGTTAAACACATAGAATGGACACTATGCCAATGCCCACAAGTCCTGCAATCCCCTATGCATTCTTCATATCTATAACTCACTTCTTTGCCTTTTTCTGTTTCGGGTACAGAATAGCCCCATTCGCATCCTGTAGGGAGAAATTGAAAGCTTTCAATACCTTAGCTACTTTCTTATCTTTAGACCATACAGTAGCAGCTAAGTACATAATCATTACCATAGAGGCTTGCCAAGGATCTGTAGGTACTTTAAGAGCGACATCATTAATTGCAATTGTAATGAAGTTATTAGAAGGAACTTCAGGCTTTTGAGGCAAAGGACTAGCACTAGGAGTATTCTTAGCTAGAGCTTCAAGTATTCCTCCAAGGCCCTCCGTGTCCACTTTAGTACTTTGTAGCATACTTTGGACCAAATCAGCGGGTATGTGTGAAAGGGCCTTTGCCTTAAATGAGTTATTCTCTTCCATTGCTAAGCTCCTCTAAATATCTAAGATTGTCTGCTATAAATTCTTTACAATTATCAGCCCAGGCCGTTCCGTTTATACCCCAGCCAATTCTCTTCCTACAAGCGGTAGATTTAACATTGCTATGTAATATATGATCATTATACATGTGACCACATGTACAAATAAAATCTCTTGTCACTTTATCTCCTCAAATCCAAAAATACATAGATCAGAGGGCAATCCCCACGTTCCTGCTTGAGTTATATAAGTAATCTTACCTAGAAAATTCCTACCTGTATACACTCCTAAAGTAGACTCATATTCATTTAACAACACTTCATCATCAAGATGAAATACTCTATCTTTAACTGATCTCACTTCATATCTCTTTTTGCCAGATATGACCATTTCAAATGGTTCAGTCCAAATTTTTAGTTCTATCATGGCTTACCTAGCATAAGACAGTCGATGATTAGCGGGACTTTTGATATAAGCTGTTCCATCGTATTAATAGTTGGTGCAGTAAGTTTATCAATATCAGTTGCAACTTGGATAGCCGCCTCTCGTACATCAATCTGTTCATCTGCACTCGTACATACTGGGTCAACAAATACCCGTTGCACATTCCAGGCTTCATCCAATTTTTGAAGCTCTTCCCTCTTATAAAGAAAATATCCCTTCACACTGCTCGTTTCAACTACAGGAAGCTCTGGATAAATAGCATTCCCTGGACACTCAATAGAATAATAGTAATCTGTTCCGACCGCAACCATACTGTCGATTACGCCAATCGAATTAAGACTCTTAGGCAAAAATGCAGTATTACCAGAAGAGTTTATTTCAGCTGGTTTAATTTTACCCATTATTTTTTTGGCCAATTCTGGTGAAAGTCTATACATTAGTTTTTCCTGTATTTCCAATATAATAGCATGAATACTACCGATATAAGCATACCATATACACTACCTAAAATCAAGGGAAATTGATGGATCTGCAGCCCGAAGACCAAACCAAAGATATAGCCAACTATTTGAATATACCACATTCCTAAACTAACACCTCTTACATGCTTTACTCTATACGTCATTATCGGTTGAGGTAAAAGACAAAGCATGAATGCAATCTGGCTTATCATTCCCCAAATATTCATTAATCTTCCTTAAGCTTATTAATTATAACCTGCTTCAATTTTAAAGCTCGTTCTCTTGTAGAATCTGCTTTAGTCTTACTAAGGAACTTATTAACCCTTTTCTTAAGATCCTTTTCACCCTCTAACGTCCAGGTTCCTTTTAATTCTTCTTCAAGTTTATCTAGTAGTACTTTATCGTGGAGAGCATTTCTCCTTCTTCTCTCTTCAAGGGATTTTTTATCATGATCCTTTTTACAAATTCGTTGTAGATTGCTTGGGTCACAATCGATTCTTGCTATAAAAGTGTTCCAATCTTGGAAACCTTCTTCAACAGAAACTACCGGAATGATATGATCTACCCCTCCCATTAGCTTAGCGGGAACCCAGCTATGACAAACTTGGCATTCAAATTCTACTCTATCTACCTTAGCTCTAGAGCCATCTTTGTTAAAATGAGGCACCTTTCTCTTACCTGCATTCATCACTTCAATTACCTTCGGTGAACGGGCAAATGAACGTCTTATAGCTGACCTCACTACAGCATTCCAATTATAAGGAGGTTTGTTTTTCATAGTTTTTTAAGTACTCCTCAGCTTTTTGTAAAATCTCAATTGATTCTCTAGAATGACCTAACATCCAATTACAGGAAATACATAGTAATGACCTTAGAGCATTAGTTTTATGATTATGATCCACAACTAACCTTCTGCCATCTACTCTTTCATCAATACCACAAATGGCACATTTAAAATCTTGCTCTCCCAATAACTGGTCATGCATTTCCATAGTAATGCTATATTTGCGTCTAAAATTGTTTTCTCTTAATTCTATAGCTCTACACTTACCACATCTACTGCCATTTTCGATGCCAAATTTGGATCTTTCATGTCCATTTTTGCAGAATTTTCCAGCTTTCCTCCCACGAGGTTGCGGATTTTCAACGAATCGACATGCTAGGCAAGCTCCTCTTTTGAGTCTCCCCATAATGGAAAGCTTGTGCCCATGAACGCAAAATAATTTTTTCTTTCGTTTACTTACACATAATTTACAACGATTAGCCTTTCCCACTCGTCCTACAATATCCTTATCATGCCCTTTTTTGCAAAATCTAGGATCATATACACATTTTTTGCATCTACCACCTTTTTCATACCTGCCACAAATAAAAGTATCATGTCCATTAGGACAAAACTGTTTCCTTTGGCCACCTAATTTTAAAGGATGTGTTTCACGATAACATTTTCTGCAAACCCCATGCTTATCTCTGGCATTCAGAAGGAATGTATCATGCCCTCTTTTACAAAATTGTTGTTTAGGTCTACCTACTTTTCGCTTTTTCATATATGGTTATCTCCTTGTTTGAGTACATTGTGTATGTTCATATACACAATTTTATTATACTTTTTACAAGGATTCTTTTGTAGGAAAATGCTCCTTAAGGAACTCTCTACGAACTTTATAATACTCTTGGTTACATTTCTTGCAATTACCACTCTTAGTACGACCTACCTCAGCTATAATATGCCCTTTGGAACAAGTTTCTTTAGCTGGAAAACCATGTTTAGACATTATCTACCACCTTAGAAATTCCATTTTCTTTAATAATTTCAAATGTTTTAGAAGCACTTCTAGTAATAGTCTCACTATGAGAAATTAAAATAAGCTGCAAATTGAGCTTCTCACAAAGAATTTTAATGAATTCAGCTACTTTCTCTTGATCCTTTACCGACACATGTTTAAATGCCTCATCAGCAATAATAACCTTGGATAACTGGGGTTGCCACTTTGTTAAAAGGGCCACCCGTAACACGAAAGAAACTGCATCAGCTACTCCACCACCCATACTGTTTAAAATATCAAAAGTTTGACCATTCTGAGCATCCAATATACCCATCTCAAGTGTCGGTTGGTTATTCTTATTTGTAAGTTGCATTTTAAACTCAAGGTTAGGATCTTTAATTGTTCTAAGTGCATCAGTCACAATTCCACTAATCTTATCTAGTACTTGCAAACGAGTCTCATCCGAAAGTGACTGGAGGAACAAGGATGCCTTAGCTAAATGATCTTCATTAACTGTTAGCTCTATAACTTTTTGATCTAAAGAAGCCTTTCGCTCTTTTAGACTCTCAAGTTGGCCAACCTTACGGTTGAACTCTTGTTGAATCTGTTTAAATTGCTCGAATATCACTGAGTACCTTATCCAATTGTTCTTGCAATGCACTCACTTCAGCCTGGATAGCTGCTTCCTCATTTTTAAGTGTTTGCTCAATAGCTTCAGGTGCAATACCTAGCTCTTTAGCTTCTAACAGCAGCTTCTCTTTTTCTTGTTCAAGCCCTTGAAGCTTTGTTTGGTTAGCTACCCGTAAATTATTAAGCTGTTCACCTTTAGATTTTAAAGCTAGTAGATCATTTTCAATACTCATCGTAACTCCTCCTTAGCCTGTTCCACTTTCTCTAAACACAAATCCAATATCTCTTTAAGCATACCACTTTTCTTTCCCTCTGTCAAGACCACTTGAGATACATCCACGTTTTCAAAACTTGCACTCTCCAAGCTATCTACAAAGTTTTGGAGATTCATTTCTGTACTCTTTAACTCTGCAGCACTAGCTAAATCAAATATTTCGCTGGCTGGCAATGAACTCTTTAGCTGATGAGGAGTAATCATACCTGTCACTGTATCTAAAATGAACACTTGCGGTTGCCATTGTTCATTTATAGCCCATCGACTGATAGAGCCTGGATTAACAAATGCTGTAATTCCTTCAAAATGAGAAAAAGCCTTATGATAATGACCAAAAACAAGAACTTGAGCATTAGTCTTTATCTGAGATGGTAACACAGCATCAAATGGGACTTGATGGGGAATGCAAAAATTATGGCTGCACACAATCTTATAATAATCCTTAAACTTATCGTCAAAGAAATAATCCCCCTGTTTTGGATCTAAATAGGCATGAATACCTCGGAGCACAATTTTCTCTTTCTCAAATACCAATTCATCTAATCGCTCAATAGCTTGCGATTCCATCAGTACACCTAGCCCATTATTCTTATCTGAGGTAACGTAGGCATTAATATCGTGGTTGCCGATCAGACTGAACAATGAGCAAGGCAAAGTTTTACACCAAGCTACCACATCGTTAACAAGTTGGAATGAAACCCTAGTATTATCAAAGAAATCACCCAAACTCACCATCATATCTACTTTGTTAGCTGCAGCAATATCTCGAATTTCCCCAAGCTCCTGAAATTGGCTCTCATAATGATTGTCCAGCCTCCACTTGGGACGATCAGACAAACTTCGAAGATGAAGATCACCTATTAGAAGAATTTTCATCTATACACCTTTTCACAAGAACATTCCTCATAATCATAAGCATTATATTCTAGAAGATTCTTATGGCACCCACCACTATTTCTTTTGTCGCATATACTATAATGATACTGAGTTTTTTTAACTAAATCATCATAAGTCAGATGAAAAGTAAGCTCATGGCCACATTTACAAAGTTTATTCATCAACTTTCTCTTCCTTCTTCACCAAATGAACATATACTTTCAAATCTTTAGCATTAGCCTTATTCAACATATCCTTGCTTCCCTTACTCAAACCATCCCAAACTAAAATAAGTGCTTCTGCATCTGCAGCCATTAAACTGTTTCTTATAGGTCCAGCCTTCTTACCAAATGTGTCCCAATCAGGACAATAGAATCTAACAGGAATTCTATTCTTATTTGCCCAAGCTTCTCCTAATGAATCAGGTCCCATAGCTCCACCTGAAAAAACCTCTGTAATATCAAAGCCGCTAAGCTTAATAGCCTTCTCAAGCTCTAATGGATCTGTAATTGTTCTACTACCAGCAATGATTACACGCATAAATCTTCGAGGTACTTTAAATTGTCTCTTTTAAAATCATTACAAGAACACTTCTTAATTGAGTAAGTCCAATCTCCATAGCAAGCATTTAATAAAATATTACCTTCTTCATCGAGCCAACCAATATCATGCTTTTCAGCTTCATGACCACATTTACAATAATCAATTACTTTTATGCACATATTGTTCCTCTAAATATTTTAAATTATCTGGTGTATATTTTTTACATTTATGATCTGTAGTATAATGTGTTTTTCTTAAATCTACTCGCAATCCTTCAAAGCATTCCCCGAGAGCCCAAAAACTATTATCACGGCTATGCATTTCTTTTATATGCCCACAAACACAAGGATAACTATTCATACCCTACTCTCTAAATAAATAAGATTATCATTACTTTCCCAATTATTGCATCTACAATTGGTATGCTCACAGATTCTTTTCAAATCTTTAAGAATGAGAAAAGAAGTAACGTGCCAATGCTTGCAATTTCTACAACGCCATTTATTAAAGTCTACCATTATAAATTAACCGTTTCCTGATTACAAACTGGGCATGTACCATTTAATCTAAGCATTTCACTATACTGTTCCTTAGCCTCTTGATACTGCTGCTCAACTCGTCCCAACTCTTCGGTTTTACCTAATAGTTCCTTTTGATTCTTACCTATCCTAACTGATAAATCCTTAATCTTCTTTAAGTCAGACGCTTTCTCAGCCAATACAGGTATAACAGAAATATCAACAGGTGTCAATAGATTATTTATCCTGCTTTGTGCAGAGTACATTCCCTGCCAAGCATTGTACTTGTCATTTAACATAATCAGTTTCTTTACTCTATTCACCTTTGGCTCTAATTGGCTAATTGAATCAAGGTCTATTTGGGTTAAAAGAACTTGTAGTTTAGTTTGATGCTCAAACGTATACTGATGATTTACAAATTTGCTATGAAATGTTCTAATTTTTCCAATCTTATCCACTCTTTGGGCTAATTGATCTATATTACTAAGGTCAATATTGACTAGAAGGGCCTCCTTTTCTGTTTCAGCTACCCAGTTAGCCCTTAAGATAGATACACGCTCAAATAGGCTCTGGATTCGCTGCAATCGGGCTTCCTGAACACTCAAAGAACTCAAACGAGCCTCTATATCACTTATCTGGCTACTGAAAGTCTCAATTGGAGCTAATTTATCAATTTGACTATTTAAATCAACTACTTCTAACTCTTTAGAACCCTTTTCCGCTGTAGTTTGTCTTTTATCTTTATTAAGTTCTCTTATTGCATGATCCAGGAAAGTTGCACCTGAAAGCTTACCCAAAATACGAGCACGAAGACTGGGAACTGAGCTTAACAGGAACAGGTTGTCATGCTGCAGGGCTACATTGAGGTTTAGGGACTCTGCAGCATCAATCTGTACCTCATGAATCTTTAAGGCTTGCTGAATCGCTTCAGGTACACTTGTTCCAAATGATTCAAAGACCTGTGGTTCTTGATTAGGGAGTATAAGGGTATATTTATTAACCTTATCTCCCTTTTCACGCAACACAGTTATACCTGTACTAGTCTCAAGAGTTATCTTACAATACTTAGCCCCAAATCGAACCCAACTTTTATCCCACGGCGAACCCATTAAGATGAACTGAAGGGCTCGACTGATCGACGATTTTCCAGCGTTACTTAATCCAACAATTACGTTCAAACCTTTGTCAAGATTAAATACAGATTTCTCGTGTGATTGGAAATCTTCTAGAGTTAAAGTTTTAAGAAACATTACAGTAAAGGTAAATCCTTTGTAAACCTATCAATCAACTCTGAAGAAGCTGGCCCTACCCCAAGACAGGTATAGGTTGATTCTCCATGAAACTCTGTCCTACCTGCATCCCTTACTAAGTACATAGGTAAACTAGCTAAAGCAACTTTATTATTTAACTCTATCAAAGCAGCCTCATCGTCAACATAGACACAGATTTTTGTACAACCTTCCTGTTCCCATTGTTTAATGTCTTTAGATGAGGCTTCTTTTAATGCCCCAATAGCAGCATGAGCACCCTGGGCAATCAATTTGCCCTTACGTACTTTTAAGTCATGCCGCATCACAAGAACTTGCTTAATCATTACTTTGATTCTAGAACTTTTGCGAAAAATACGTCAACTGTCTCCTTATGGAGTCCAACTTTATCCAAAATCTTAACGAAGTCTGTAAGATCTGGCTTGATCAACTTATAGTCTTTCGTTTTTTCATTTAGATCCACTCTATACAGCTCCCGATAAAGTGTCAAAAGTCTCTCTGCTGGCTTATCCAATTCCCAACCCTGCTTCCACAGCTCAATGACTATTTTCTTTTTGGTCAACATGCGGTAAAAGCCGTTAAGAATTTTCGTCTTCGCTCCATATGAACATTTCGGACTATCACGTAGCACAATCAGTAAGTCGTTCCTCTGAATGTGAATGAATCTATCGGGGAAGGACGACATAATTTTCGTTACCATCTCTTCAACGCTTGCTCCTGCTGGCTCGTACTTGGTCTTGGCCATTGTCTTATATCTCCTTTTAATTAGTCAAAATCAGAACCACAAATGTCATCCAACCGATTACTAATTGGTGACGATGCCCCAGTTGGATTGAATCCTGTCACCTTATTAAAGTCTTTACCTTCTACAGCCTTCATTGCCTTCCTAAAATGCTCTTCAGTTACAATAAGCTTCTCATTCTTATCATAGGACTTTTCATCCAATGCAAAAATAATTGACATATTAACCAATTCACGAACTTGTGCACCTGTCTTCTTAGAGAACTCTTTTGCAATAGATTCTAAATAAGGAAGAGACTCATCCAATAGCCCGTTACTAAACGTCTTGATCATCTGTAAACGTTCTTCCATATCAGGCAATGGGAAGTCAATGCAAATATCAAAACGACCTGGACGATCTAGTAATGCCTTCTCCAACACCTCTTTATTATTTGTAGTGGCAATTGTAATAATGTCTGTATTGTCCTGAACCCCATCTAGACCATTCATCAATTCACCAAGCAACGCTGGATTATGGTTGCCAGATCGATCTCCTGCATAAAGATCCAAATCCTCTAGCAGCATAATTGTTGGAGAAAGTGCTTTACACAGATCAATAATAGCTGCGACATTCTTTGCTCTATCCAAATGCTTAGGCGTGACCCAAACGATTGTCCAAGGGATCTGATTACAAAGAATTTTAAAAAGCTGCGTCTTGCCCGTACCTGGGCTACCACTTAGGACAATTCCGCGCTTAATAGAAAGTCCATTCTTCTTATAAATCTCTCTTGAGTCAATAAGGTTCGTAATATTTCGACGAATCTTATTTTTAATCTTCTCAGGCAAAATAAGATCCTTCCAATCGTAAATTTTGTCAAATTTAACGAATGAGCAATTAGGATCAATCTTCTTACCCTTAAGGAAATTATGATCTTCTCCATACTTAATCATTTCTTCAGAAAGTTTATGCACATCAGGATTTACATCCTTCTTACCACCAATCTTAAAAAGAAATGCGTCAGGATAGCAACTTTCCAAATGAACAATGTACTTCTGTTCTTTATTAGAAACGAAATAATCCCCAAAGTCCAATCTGCTCTCTTTTACATCAGGAGAAATCTCAATGGAACTAAAGGAAGCTGCATAATCCCCATCTGAATCAACAACAGCTATTTTGTCAATATTCAATCCTTTACTCTTAAAGAAATCAGGAAGAACATAGCGTAACACAAGGGCCATTGCAATAGAACACTTGTATTCAGAATATACAATATCATCAATGGTAACTGCCCCTAAATATTCCGTGTATACCTTATTCTTATAGTCATTATTCCAACGGGATTCCTTTAGAATCTGAATATAATCTTTCTGAGTACAATTGGTCATCAACTGTGGAGGAAGAGAATCGAATTGTGAACTAATATGTCTATGACGACGAGGTTGATTTGACATAGGGCTCCTTAATTAGCAAAGCTCGTGATTAAAAGGCTTGATGATCTTCTGATATTTCTTTTCTTTATCTGCTTCAGCGACGAAAAGCCAACGACTATCTCCTACGACGAATTTAGAATTTGTTTCCCACATAACCTGCACAGGATTATTACTCATAACTCCCACACCCTGAGCATAACTATCTGTCCCGATCATGCTGCCATTAATAATAATCTGAATTCCTGAGTTAGTCTGAAAGTGGCAAGCCTGATGTACATGTCCAAAAACGAAAAGTTGAAACGGCTTTCTATGGTGGTTACGTTCCTCTTCGTTGACTCGGTGCGCCTGAATTTCAATTCGTTCTGTGTTAATACTCTTTCCAGGATTACCTGTGATAAATACTCCATCCGAGTGAGTCATATATACTCGATGCTTTTGAACGCGCAATTCTGCATAAGGACTCTTAGGAACAATCACTTCTACTTTCGGATCTTTAGAAAAGTACTTAGCCAAAGAATAGAATATAATATTCTCAAAGGAGTCATACTTCTGTGAAAGAGCACGACCTTTATCAGATTTATGCATCATGCGACCATGATTACCTGGCTGGCAAACAATACGAATCTTGGGAAAGAAATTCTTCACATATTCGAATCCTTGAATAAAATAACTTAATGCTCCATTGACTTGATGTGTAATCAAATCATAATCTGGACCTTCTTGATTATGGATAATTCCACCAATCAAATCTCCTCCAAGAAGAAACACCACTTCTTCATGCAGAGCACGTTGCTCCATCTTATAGGTAGCCAACTGATCCATAATAAACCCAAAACGACGAGCTGCTACTTCCCAATTGAACTCATTCTTACCACCCAATTCATCTTTATCAATAAATGTACCAAAGTGAACATCAGTAAGAGCTACACAAAGAGAACGGGGTGATCCATCATGCAAATCCTTTGTGGCAACACCCTTAATGTACTCCATAGTTGTCTTTTCATCAAGAGTAACTGGTTCTACCTTAATGTTTTTAAGAGTTTTAACTAAAGAGTCAGTTAAATTATCTGCGAACAACTGCCAACTCCCAAAACGCTTTTCGAGGCTAGTCAAATAACCTTGTCTTGCTTTTAATAGCTGAATCTCTTTTAGATCTTTTTCATAAGGAAAATATGTAGAAACAATTGTCTGGAATCCTCCAACAGAACGCAATTGCCATGGGGAAATTCCTGACAGTTCGATAAATTTTGCTTTCGATAATTCTGATGGATGATTTAATCCAAGATTGCTTGAAATCTTTTCTATTTTGTTAACAATATCAGTAACTAGTTTATTTGCCATTTAAATTCTCCTTATTGTTTCTATCTATATAATTAGCCAATCGTCTTAAAATTTCAGGACTATCTAATAATTTTCCAATAGCTGTATTACAATCTTCACACAATAAACCCCTTATTCTACCTGTCTTATGATCATGATCTACAGCAAAAGCTCTTTTAAATTCAGATTGATCTCGTAAGCAACCAATACATTTACCCTCTTGACTAAAAAATATCTCATTATAATCATCTAATGTAATACCATATTGCCTTTTAAGCCTATCATTACGTCTTTCATTTAAATGCAATGCAGCATATTTTTTCTGATAATCACTAACACATTTTTTGCAGTTACCTCTTTTTGTTCGACCAAAAATAAAAATATCGTGCCCATGAGGACAAAATTGTTTAAGTCTAGAATCTTTCGTAGGATCTATACGACGTAATTCCTCACACTTTATACATTTATCATATTTAGTTCTTCCACACTCAAAAGTATCATGATTTCTTGGACAGAATTGTTTAATTGAAGAATTTTTAGTTGGATCTATACGCCGATCTAAGGAACATCCTAAACAATTACCTCCATTATCTCTACCGACTATTGCTATTTCATGACCATGGATACAAAATTCTTTTCTCTGAAATTTATGAAAACATATTGATGAGCAATATTTAGTTTTTTCTACCCTTGCTTTTGGAACATAAAATTCTATTCCACAAATCTCACAATTTATAATTTTTCCATCTCTTTTATTCATATAATTCTCTCCTTGTATAAGTCCATCGTGTATTATCATATATACACAATTTTATTATACTTTTACAAGGATTTAGGGAAGTTATCTTTAACAAACTGTCTCCTTACTTTATAATAATCACTTTTACACTGTTTGCAATTACCTGATTTGGTACGGCCTACTTCAGCAATAATATGTCCTTTAGAACATGTTTCTCTAGGTTGAAAGCCTCTTTTACCCATTGTTATCTACCTCTTATTCTCCTGAATAGCCTTCCAAAGAGCCTCTTGAAGTTTTTCATCAGCCCTAAAAGCCTCAACAATTTTATCCTTACCCTTATAAGAAACTCCAGCATACTTATATGAAGGACCTGCTTGTTCAATGAATGAAAGGGTAAGGCCAAGATTAACTACTTCTTCCACTCGATCTACTCCTGTTTCAAATCTAAGAGTAAATGTAGCCTTCTTACCTGGAGCAGCAACCTTATTCTTTACAACTGTTGCTTCTACTACATGACCGATTGGTTCTCCTTCAGCCCCTTTAATCTCTGATCCACTTACCTTCTTAACTGATAGACGCAAGGAACTATAAAACTTTAGGGCATTACCTCCAGGTGTCACCTCTTTAGGTCCATAAGGATTAAGACCATCTCTTACCTGATTAATAAAGAGAAGAATGGTATTTGTATCGCTCACCACTGGAACTAAACGTCTAAGAGCCTGACTTAGAAGCCTTGCCTGTGCTGCCATATTTTGCTGACCCAATTCGCCGTCTAGTTCACTCTGAGGTGTCAATCCTGCAACACTATCAACAACAATCATGCTCACTTGCTTTGTATTGGCAAGTTCTTCCACAATCTGCAAAGCTTGTTCTCCAGATTTAGGCTGAGTTAAAATTAAATCATCTGTATTAACCCCAAGCTTAGCTGCCCATTCCAAGTCCAAACTATGCTCAACATCAATAAAGGCAGCTGTACCTCCAGCTTTCTGAGCTTCAGCAATAGAGAGAAGACTAAGTGTAGTTTTGCCTCCCGATGGTTTACCATAAATTTCTGCTATGGTCCCTTTAGGGAAACCACCACGGCCAAGAGCATGGTCAATTGAGTAAGATCCCGAACTAACAACCTCAACCTCTTTCATATCCATGTTCTTGATCTGAGAAACCACCGTCTCATGAACCTTTGAGATACGTTCAAGAGCCTTCTTTAAACTTTCCTTACCTTCATTCTCTTCACTCATGTTATTTCTCCTCACTTATCTGTTTAATAACTTTTGCTGTAGAATATGTAATAGATACATCATGATAAACTTCATAGGTCTTACCACATTCCCCACATTCAAATTCTCCATCATCTATCTCAAACGAATCACGTTCTTCATGTCCACACCATGGGCATGTAATCAAGTCTGTATATGATGTATCGAATACTTTCATGTTACCTCTCATGTGAATTGTAAACTCGATCCACTAGTTTAATATTCTTAAGCATATGATACTTTATTAAATCATCTACTTTATCATACCCTTCTCCACCGTAAACAGAGAAATAATGAATCACCATTTCTCCATTCAGCCAATCAGTTACTCCATGTTCCCAACCATCACGTTTTCCTACTTTAACATGAAGTCCAATTCTCAGATCTCGCTTACGCATATAACTCCTTAGAACGGAAAGCTACTTGTTCTCTTAGGTGCCACAGGTGCTGGTGCAACTGGTGCTACCACTGGCTGAGTTGCAATAGGCTGGACTGGTGCTGCCAGAGGTTGCATAGGACTAAATGCAAGATTGACTCCAGGAGCATTTGCAATAATTGGTGCAGGGACCACTGGAGCTACAATAGCTGCAGGTGCCATATGAACAACAGGAGCACTTGCCTGTACAGCTACCTTAATAGGACCTGCTGGAGGAAGCTGCGCCAAGAATCCCTGAAGAACCTGGGTATCAACATCGTTCATCGGGAGCAAATCCGTGACCCCTTGCTTTGTCCCACCTGATTCCTTTTCCCATGTCTTCAATAGAATCTTAACGTAAGCTCCAACTAGCATATCTGTATCAAACTTAGTCTCATCTGCAAGCTGCTCTCTACTATAGCCCAAAACAGCCCCCCATGCAGTAATACGAGCTTTAGGTGTTGGAACTGTGCCTGTTGTTCCCCATACCCAAACCTTTTTACCTAAAAACGGAGGTTGGCAAATTTCAAATGTCCAATTAAATGTAATATTCTCCTCACTCCATTTCTTCAGTTCAATTTTCTTAATCTGAGCATAGTACAAATTGTCAGGTACTTCTACCTTTTCTCTTGGTTGGTAACTTCCTAGTTTTGCCATATCTTATCTCCTTTAATGTTTTATTAAAAAGTCTTTAGCGTACCACGTTGCAAATTACTACCACTATTTCCTTGCAAATTTTGATCGAGCTGTACGACTGTGATCTGCCTAGACAAATTACTATTAGCAGACTCCAAATTAGAATGCACGAGCTGGATGCACTTCATAAACCACTGACCCTTAATTAAAGAAATGTCCCTATGATGCAGGTCTAATACTTTTTCAGGCATCTTGATACGGGCAGCTACATTTCTAGCATCAGCTGATTTAGCAGCTAGACAGGACTGCTCTGTGACCATAAGAAGCTCAAGTTGCCTATCATGTTCATTCTGACAAATTTCTTTAAGGATCTCCAACTCGGCAACATTCTTCATTGCTTCTAGCAGTAAGGAAGTGACACGATCCTTGGCCAGTTGCATTTCGGTTAGCTTCAAATTCAAACTAGCGAGCCCTTTGGTCGTCGGATCAGGATCAAGGATCACTTGGATCTTCTTTACTTCTTCCAATCGTTCTGCCATCTGTTCTTCTGATAGAGCCATATTATTCTCCTTAATTATTACTCATATTCCTCAGAATATATTTTTTCCAATAAGATCTCATTATCAGGATTAGGAATAGCCCTATACTTCTTACAATGACAACCAATAGTAAAACATTCGTAGGCCATCTCATCGTGTGCAATTCTTCCATGCAAGCATCTGCATAAATGGATAAAAACAGCAAATTCGCCCATATTATTCTCCTTGAACTCCAAATACTTTCTCTTGATCTCGTTCTACCAACCACTTAACCTGGGCGAATAACTTATCACTGGCTGCAATTATTTCCTCAGCAGATGGTCCACTAGGAATCTCATCACCTTCTATCTCAGTAGTGAAGCATTTTAAACTTCCATCAGCCATCTTCACACTATCAGTAAATCGTTTAGAAATTTTCATTTTTCACCTCTGGAGGTGGTACTTGTTCCTCTACCTGTTGTTCTTGTTGAGCAAAATATTCGGCTTCTTGCTGTTGTTGGTATAGATACTCTTCCTCTTGTCTATGTTCTTCTAAATGCCTCTCATGAGCTCGTCTTTCAGCAGCCTCTTCTTCTCTACGTTCTTCTTGCCTTCTCTCTTCATCTCTTTCTGCTGCTCGTTGTCCTTCAAAATAAGCCTCATCCTGATCAGAGTGTCTATCTCTATTCCCATCTCTATGATGATCCTCTCTATCACGATATCCCTGATCAAAATCTTCTCTCTCATCACCATAATAATGATTACTAAAAATGCTCATCGAAGGGCCTCTAATAAAGGATCAAGATAACTTCTAGGACATTTAACCTTTGCTTCTTTCAATAGCTGCTTCACTTGCTTCTTATTTAGATCCCTCTTCAATTGCTTAATAGCACGAGGCAACGAAATATGAGTATCAGCAAAAAAGGCAACCCTATCTCCAATTCCGCAATGATGACTAGGAATCCAATCAAACACATAGGTATCAATTCGACCTGGAACACAATAACGACTTATAGAAGCTCCAGCATCAGTTATCCAGATACGGAAAAAATCCATTCCCCATTTTGTTCTGCCAACTTGAATATTGTCAGAGAATAATACTTTATCATCGTTATTATAATCCAGTGTTAGACTCATTTCCCAATCTCCCGACTTTCTTTAATCTTCTGCTCCATTATAACATGAGAAACAGGATTTGTCAAGGTCTTATCTAAATCTTTTAAATAATTCATAACATTGTTAACTAGTTCGGGTTTACGATACATCAAATCTCTTACATATTTGGATACTGCAAAGTTAAGTTCATCTTTGAAATCTTTTTCATCTTTTACATCAATTCCGTCCAAGGTCATTGTTATCTCTTCAAGAACGTTTGTGTCACCATCCAAGGCTTCCTTGGCAACTCTGAAAGAACACCCTTTAAACTTACTGTAAAAGTTATAGATATCGCCTCCAACTGAACAGGGGAAACAAAAATAGCTGCTGGTGTGCTCGTAAATTACTAAACTAGGCTTCTTATCCTCGTGCCAGGGACAGCAGATAGCTTTAAGCTCATTAGAGTATTGAACTGCCTTCTGCCCAGTTAGTTCCTCTATGACTTCAAGAATTGTTTTCTTCATACTACAGGAGTGCTCGTTCCACCGATCTGAATCTCTTGTATTTGCATGTATTTGCCATTAATCTGCAAAGTAGCTGTTCCTGTTTCTGAATGCCTTGATAGCATTAATGCTAAACGTGCAAATCCCTTCTTCCCATTTCTATCAAATCCTTCTCTATCCTCAATTCTCCAGGAAAAAACATAATCTACGTCCTTCAGGGGCTGGCCTGAACGCTCGATATCGTAGGCATCAAAATCCTTATTATCCTCTAGAGCATCTTTAGCACTCTGAGCTTTCACATGGGTAAGCAAAATAAAAGGAATACGTTCCTGCAAAGCCATGCTACAAATATTTTGAGCAATGATACCCTTCTTTTGCCAATCTTGCATAGCCTCTTTGGAGGTAGTAGTCATTCTTCCAAAGTGATCGACTACAACCAATCCAACCTTCTTACCATCCTCTTTAAGCTTTTTAATTCGTTCTCCAATTAACTCTGGAGTACTGATAGCTGCAGGTACTTCATCAAAATAAATCTTATTCAGAATCTGATGCTTACCCTCTTTTACTGAAGTAATAAACTGAATCCAACGAGATTCTTCCATAGCATCCATCTGATTAGAATAGATATGAGACAAGGGGATACAAAGCTCCATGGCAGCGTAACGCATGTAGAAAAGTTCAACAGTCCCTTCGTTAGCATGATAATAGGAATACACGCCACGTTTAGCTGCTCTATAGCAAATATTCATAGCAAGAGCTGACTTAAATTCTTTCGGTGGAGCCATTATGATAGACACACTCGATGGGGCAAGTCCACCAGTCAAAGAATCGATACCAGCATACCCAATCTTTAATCCTTCGTACTTCTGAGGATTTGCCTTCCTGTCCTCATATTCCCAATGAATGCGATCACCAAAAGTATCAAGCTGCCCTGATCGTACTATCTCAGTTCTAAATTTACTTTCAATCCTACCTAGTGAATTCTTAAGCTCCTCAATAGCCTGATCAGTCTTATTGCTAGAAAGATCCTCCACGCTTCTGCGTAACGCTTGCTCCACCAAATTACGTTTATGGTAGGATAACATGGTATCAATGAGAAATTCAATACTACTGTCATCTGGGGTCTCAACAGCAAGCTCATTCCACAACACAGACACACTGCTTGCCAAATCTTCCTGAATATTCTGTTGCTGAAGAACTGAAATCACTTCAGTTGCATTTGGAGAAGTACCATAAGTCCTTGCAGCCCAAACTAATACTCTATATAACGTTCGAGAGGTAGACCAGACAAAAGCATCATTAGGAAGTCTATCCCCAGCGATTTGAGCTTTTGCAGGATCTCTTATAATATGTCTAAGAAGATTTTTCTCTAATTGTTGATCCATTATATTACCTCAATTCAAATGACAAACAAGAGCATCTTCCAGCCCTGCACCAAACATCTGGTGCTAATTGACTATGGGGAGGACAATAATCTAAAAATTCTCTTGGTAAAGCTCTAATAGCACAATGATACTTAAGCAAATGCCCACACACAGAACATTTTCGAGTCATAGCTATTCTTTCTAGCATCTCTCTATTCATGCAATCTTCTCCATAGCCTTCATTTCCAACCATTCTAAATTAGACATAGGCTTATATATGCCACAACATTTCCAATTAGCTTTTTCGTCAGCATAACAACCCCAACAAGTATCTTCAAAATCCCAATTCTCAAATCTACTAAGAAACGTTCTTGTATGATGAGATGCCTTACTATGGCTGCAGATACAAGGGCGATCCATTATTCATCATCCTCTACATCGCCATGATCATGAGATTCAACATCATAAAATTCTTCTACTTCCTCTGGTGTCATCTCAGTAATATAGTAGGTGCCTGAATAGAAAATTTTTGTCGTGAATGGAACATCACTCCAGACCCTATCAGCCTCGACCACGCCTGAAGGAGAGATTTTCACATTTTTGACGACAAACATATCGTCATTTCTCTTTTGCAAATCGTCATTCAGTAAGGATACTCTGTAATGTCTTTCTGGAACTAAATTTTCTCCATCTTTCATATTATCTCTCCTTTTTACTTAGAACTCAAGTGCCATCCCATGCAGACAGTACAGTGATATGATCTCACTATCACTGCTTTATACTCATACAAATACATAGCTGTCTGCTCAGCTTCAGCTTGGCTATTGTATTTTTTCTTTGTTTGGCAGCTCGTAATAGCGTTAGGTTTCATTAATACCCTTCTTTACTCGGCCAAAAATAAGGTGTAGCAGGATCTTCAACCCATCCAAATTTTCCATACCATATAGGATCTTTTCTAAGAAGATTAGCTCTCATAGCGGAATGATATTTCTCATTACCTAGCCAAGGAGGAAGTTCTCTATATAGGAATGGACAAAACTTTGTATGGATTGTACTATTAAATCCCCTATTGATCCATTCTACACACATGACCCATCCATAATAAGAAAGAGCACCTTCATAGCCTTTCCATTGCTGCACAGCGGGATGATGAGCCCACCCTTTGGATTTACCCGTTAAGGTATTAAGAATCTGCAGAGCTTCCACTCTCTGTTTTCCGAGCCTCTTATTATCTAAGCACTCAGCTGACTTTTTAAAGTCACTATAGGGTAAGAATGTTTGCATTATATGCCTCGATATAGTATATCACACTTGCTCGTTATTTGCAAGCTCTCTTTTGGCTCTTTCTTCAGCCTCTTTTTTATATTTTGCCTCATACGCTTTTTGACAATAAGTACATTCATTTGAAAAAGGACAATGGTGAATAACTAATTGCTCTATCTCTTCTGATTCCTGTTCTTCCTTCACCCACTTAGGTTTAGTCAAATAATAGGGAAACAGCTTGGCTATAGCTGTAGCTGCTTTCCAATCGGTAGCTTTGATAGCTTTAAGATATTTTTTTACTATCGTTGCGCTATCAAGAGTATCGGTTAGTTTGGTTGATTTATTCATTGTTATTTAATTCTATTCTCTAAAAATAAACATCTCACATTTTTTGTCACAAGGTATAGTTAGAGTTCCTAACCCACAACAGCTTCCATTTGATGAATTATGTGCTATTCTATTGTGAACACATGTTTGACAAGCATCATAATCTCTTTGATTATCACTCATTTTATTTCTCCTTATTATAAATCAAAATAAGACCAATCTTTCTTATTAAAAAATCTAACTATTCTAAAACCAAACCAATTATATCTATTCTTAAGAATGGGCAAAAGAATAGCAGCTCTCCCTTTGTCATAAGCTCCACTACTAGAAGACTGAACAATATTATTTAATTGATTAATTATCCACTCAATTGTTTGTTTTTTCCATGGTTCCCAACCCCCGCTACTTTCATTAAATACATCGTCAAGAATATGTTGAAGATATCTTTTTTGATCTTCCCATTTAGTTATTGAAAACACAAATAACGTGACAATACTAACAACTAAACTGCTCAGGTCAACACAAACATGGAAAAATTTCATAGTAACCCATTCTCTTTCATAAATTTATCTCTGTATTCAATTGCTTCTTCTTTTGTTCTAAAATATTTTCTATGTGTTTTACCCTCAAGTGTAATGATAAAAGTATAGCTGTCATCATTTTTTCTATGCCCTAAATGATGCAACGGACTTTTTTCAATAGAAATCTTTCGTTGAAGTTCTCTATTAAAGCAACCACAAGACTTAGTATGCCCTCTAAGTAAAGATTGTTCATCAACTACTTTCTCAGTACCACAATCACATTTTACTCTATAAAGTATTGTATTATATTTGTTAAATCCCTCTCGATTTAAAATAACAAGCTTTTCAAAACGTGTCCCAATCTCTAAACCATCAGATTTTCTAATACAACCACAAGATTGGGTGCCTCCACTCTCTAAAATGCTTCTACGAACTATTTTTGTATTGCCACAGTCACATTTACATACCCAGGTATATTGTCCTTTTTCATCTATATTATTAAGTTTCTCTACCGTTAATCTTCCAAATACTTTCCCAATTAGATCTGTTTGTTTAAAAAATGTTTTGGTGGTAGGAAATTTTTGAAATGCTGAAAAAGAAGGATGCTTTCTAAAATTTAAAATCTGATAAAAATGAGCCAAAAATCTCTCCTCAGAATTTGGGGAAATTTGACTTGGTAGATACTTATTAATTTCACAAAATTGTTCTAATTTCTTAAGATTAGAATTAAATACAAAATCTCTTCGGGAAGGTATTTTACTAAAATATTCGAAATATTCTGGCTTTTCTGTACATATACTTTTTTGTAAAACAGCATGCATAAATTCTGCTATTTCTTTTTCATCCTTTTTTCTACTATAAGGTCTATATCCGACCTTGTCACAAAATTCCTTAGCTTGTAGAAATTTTTCATTAAGTTCTAGATCAATAAGTCTTTTATAAGGAGCCATTTCCTGAGCAAAAATAGAGTCATATGATTTATTACTATCTGAATCAATTGTGTAATTAGTTAAAAGAACTGCTAATTGATATTCTTCTGTATCTTCAATATGTCTACTAGGTAGGTAATGCTGACCTTTATAAATATGCTTTGTGATCCAATCTCGTATACGTTGTTTATTACCATCTGAATTTTGGTATATACTTTCTCTCACCACAGTAAAAATCTTGTCTTCCATTGAAGGAATATAAGTTGAGATCTCCAAAATCTTCTCTTCCTTAGCCCCGCTTGATCCTCTGCTGTCAGGTGTAACCTTTCTCTTGCCATCTCCTGTCTTCAAAGCATTAATCTCAGCCATCAACACTTCATCCACATCCTGGAGAGCATTCAGAATAGCTTTCACATCTTTGAATACACTCTCATCAATCTCAGACTCCATAGTAGCAGTATCTTTGAAATAAACTGGAAGAAGAATAACTGCTTGCTTATCTGGATTATTTTTGTCAATCCTCATAGCTCTACCAGCAGCTTGGACGATATCAATCTTAGATTTCTTAGGATCACAGAACATTACCAAATCAATATTAGGCACATCAATGCCTTCTGTTAAGCAACGGGCATTAGTCATGATAGCATCTTGTGACGCTTTGAAGGTATTCATCGTCCCAAGACGTTCTGAAGCACTCTGCTCACCATTCACATGCACAACTTGCCCACCAAAGCCTGAAATAGCTGCATGATCTTTCTGAAAGGCTTTAGCATTACTGATAGTACTATGAAATGTGATTGCATGTTTTGCATGATACTCAGCCATTACCTTATTCAAGGCAATGTGATTTGCAGCCGTTTCAAAATTCAATAAGCTACCATCTTTGGTATGCCCATAAGTCCTATCTTTAATAAGCTTCTGCAAATCTTCATCTGTGAGCCCAGTAATAACAATCTTATAGGGAGCTAACAATTTAAGATCAATTGCTTGTCGGAAAGACATTTTATAGAAAGGCTTCCCATAAACCTTCTCATCTGCCATATCAAATACTTGAAAGCCTTTTAAAACTTGTGAAGTTTTCACTCCATCTTTATATACTTTCGGGGTAGCCGTTTGAAACAGTCTCTTACCCAAATTTAATTTAATATCTAATGGAAGTGTAAAAGCTCGCTTACTTTCTCCTACGGTCTTATGTGCCTCATCAAAAACTGTCAATCCAAAAGGAAGAGCTTTCTTACCTTTAACCAATTTCTCAAGAACATGAAAGCTTTGATAGGTACTATAAACAATTGCCTTGGGATTATTCTTCAGAAAATCCTTCACTACTTTAACATCCGTAGTAACTCTGCTATCCACACTATGCAGCCGAATCTCAGCATCATCTTCAGATTTCTTATAAACCTTTGTACCATCCTCTGCCTCTTTGTCAATATCGTACTCAGAACAGATACACAGATAGGGAACTGATAAATCCTTACGATTAGCATTCCAAACATTCTTGGTCTGCTTCAAAAGACTCAAAGAAGGAACTAAAATTAAAGCCCTATCAAACTTACCTTCTTCATAGACCCACAAAGCCTCTAAACTCTTGCCCCAACCACATGGAACCAAAAGCTGCCCCTTATCCCCTTCCCTAAACCCCGCTAGGATAGCATTTAAGGCTTCTAGCTGGTCTGGCCTTGGCTTTTTAGGGGCTCGAACGACTTCAGACACCTTTTCATCTAAAAGGGCTAAAATCTGCCCAAATACCTCAGTTTCAATTGTAGCTACAGTTTCAAAGCCTACAAACTCCCATTTATCAAATTTCTCTGTATATTCAGATATCCCAGCAACATTTGTAAAGATAATCCGATAATCAGCCTTTTCTCCTTCAAGAAACAAATTACCAAGCTTATCCCCATTCCAATCTAGGGAACCTTGCTGATCCCTATGAAACTTACATTGAATAGCTGACAACTTCCCTTGAAAGTCTTCTAGGACTAAATCAATTCCATGATCCCCTTTATCCCATAAACCAAGCTGTACCCGAATCTCTTGAGGGATTTCCTTGCTAAGCCATACATTCTTATATTGCCCAAGCACCTTATAATAAGCTTGGCAAAATCTTTCAAATTCGTATCCATCCATTCCAGGAACATTTCCCTGTGGAAGTGTAGCTAAATAAGAATAGTACGAATCCCAAGTAGGTTCAATCTTAGTTAAATTTTCCATACTTCAGTATAACATACTTATCTAGTCTTGTCAAGGGATATTTTTCACCTCTAGGTAAGGAATAAAGGGTAGACACATCAATGTTGTCAAACCTGAAATAATAATCAACCCATTATACCCAAATAAAGCAAAACACTTTGCCCCTACTATATTTGAAAAGAAAGAAGCACAATTAACAAGTGAGCATAACAAAGCATAAGTTGTTGCTTCCGTTTTTTCTGGGCAAGTCATGGCCATGAGATTTAGCATAGTTAAATGAACAAATTGCGTAGCGATCCCAAAAATAATAGCATACCATAAAATCGTAGTAGGAGTTAAATACAAGTAAGCAAAAGTTCCAATTGCACTTATAAGTGTTCCATAGTATAACCAACGTTTCATATCAATATTTTTACTCACTTTAAAGTATACTATAGCCCCCACAATTCCACAAGCAGATCCAATAGTATCTAACCAACCGATATACACTTTCGACATGTGCAGACCATTTAACATTTTATCTAGCAAAGGAGTTCCAAAAGAAGGACTAAACCAAAGGAAAAATAGAAATAAACTGCAAAGAAGAATCTGTTTATTTTTTAATTTTGCTAAAAAATCCTTAATTATAGGCCCAACTGCCTTTTTAGTCTTTTCAGATTTCACTTCAGGGTATCTAAGAGCCATTATAGCGATTAGAATAGGGAAAATAGCGAGAATTATATAAGCAAGATGGTAAGAAGCCTTTTCTGCGATATAACCTCCAGAAACGCCTGTAAGAACGCTTCCAACGCCTAAAGCAGCCCATGTCACAGATTGAAAGCGGCCAGTTGTACCATCTTTATTACCTGCTTCAATTCCCATGCCATTTACAGCTACATTTCCACCTGCTTCCCCAATAGATCCAACAATCATTAAGCCAATTAAAACAGACAAGGAAATAAAAGGAGATACACCAATAACAAGAAATGCGAGAGTGCCTAAAATGGCAAATAAAACAACATAGCTTTTCCTACGGTAGCCAAAGATACTTATAGAATCACTAAGAATCCCCCACACTGGTTTTATCATCCAAGGTATATTGGCTAAAGCCCCAAGCATCATGATTTGGGATACCGAAATCCCAAGGGTCTCCCTTAAAAAACAAAAAAGAGGCAGAGAAGCAAGCCCTCCAATCCCCTGATTAAAAAATACGAGAATAGCTAAGACGTATAGAAAATTCATTTACTCATTTCTTCTAAATACTTTAAATTATCACCTTTAAAATTATGATAATTTGTTTCACGATCTCTATGAGTTTGCTCAAAACATTCCTCACACCAAAAATCTACATTAAAATATCGCTTATGAATATTATCGTGATGCTTAGATAACAAATGACCGCAGAGACAAGGGTATTCTAAATTAGTCATAAATTTGTTGGGGTTTTTAAAGAGACCCCTAAACTCTAGTCACCAGGACGGGCAACATCTGTCAGCCTCCGAAGGATCTTTTATGCTTTCTATAATATCTAACTGCAAAAATCAATCCCAATATAGCGTACCCAATCAAAAGATTTACCAATTTGACCTGAGCTGTCATATTGAACAAGCCATGAGAAACATGCACTTCTAAAAAACTACTCTGCCTTTCTATTCTCATACTGTTCCCAGAATCCCTTTGCAAAATTCTCATCATAGATGACATCCGTTGGATCTGTCAATCTTGAGATAAGAGCAGCAATATGGTCCTGAGTAGGAACCTTTTCCCGTTTATCGAGCAACACTTTCTTCAGTAGCTTCTTCATTTGATGTCATCTCCTTTTTTATGGTGCCTCTGACTCTAACATGTAACCGCAATCTTCCAAAGTATCTCTTGACAAGGTACTCCCAATAATATGCCTAGATCCTATTGGTTTTGTCAAAGTATATAATGCAAAATCTGGATAATTATTAATACCCACTTCCTGAATTCCCTCAAATATAACAAATTGATCCTGCTGATTCGGTACAATACTCTTAGCTAGAAATCGATCTCCTCGATTTGGCATAATTATTCCCCCACCCCAGAATTACCTTCTGGATAGTAGCTTGCTGTGACACTATTCACATTTGCAACAAACACTTTAGCTACAGATAAAGTGATTGCCACAAACCCTCCCACGACCACTGCCAAGAACAATACAAGCAATAATTTCTCTCTCATTACACACTCCTTAGAACAACAATAGTAACATCTACTATCCGTCGAATATCATAAGCCTCATCAGACAAAAATCCCCACCTTGAATTCAAAGGATGAATCCATAGAGCATCACTATGAGGATAGTACCCAACCAAAGTACCTTTTACAGATGTCCCATCTTTCAGAAACACTTCAATCGTTGTACCTGTAGGAATCTTCTCCACCTTAGCCTCTAGCAGCTGAATATAAACCATCGTAAATTCTCTCATGAGATGCTGGTAACTCTCTTCAGCATATAAAGGAGAGAGCAGCCCAATAAGAACTAATGAAAGAATTAATCGTCTCACTTTGTCCATCCATTATCGATCAGATGCTCAGCCAGTTCCCAAATATAAGAAGGAGCACTATTAACATCCCATTCAGGAAGTCCTGTAAGGTCTGAAATTAATTGCTCTTTCAAAGAATGTTTTGTAGCGACGGTCCCAAAATCCTCTTGAGTAAAATCTACTTTTGTTTTCTTCATCTTATTCTCCTCTCAATTCTTGACTTATTCGCAGATTAGCAACCGCTTTAGCAAACAATTCTGTATACATAGCATGAAACTTTTCTTCAGCTTTTTCAACTTTCTGTTCTAATGTTTCAAGAACTTCAACAGCAGGAACAATTTCATTTACTCCAAAGAAATGCTGCACTCCAAGCCTCGCTTCACCCTTTGCCACAATCCTAGCCTTCGCTGCTGCTGTATACGGTTGTCTTACCATGTTATAACCCTCCCTTGAGCTATTAATAGCCTCTAATTATCTGAAGATTGACATACTCACGACTTTCAATGTACCTAGCTTTATACTGCCAACAGTCACAAGCTTTCTGATTCAATTCACACCATAGAGGAGCAAATTTGTTATCATGAGCGTGATTGGCTCTTGGATGCCCACATTCACACGAATTATCATTTATGAGAAAGCTCATTGGTGAATCCTCCCTACAGCTAGTATAGCATACTTATCTAGTAAAGTCAAGGGCTATTTTTGAGACCTTATCCCTATTCTCAGTGCTGCCCCGCTGAGAACAGAGGAAAGTCTCTTTTACTGATTAGCAATCTTATTTAAAACTCTCTCCAAGGCTTCAATCTGCTTCAATTGCTTCTCAAGTTGTGTTTCCTCGTAACTCTTGCCCAACTTGTATGTTAGACGCGCACCAAAGGCAAAGTTCCGATTATTAGACACGTCCCAAGTATCGAAGAAACCTACTGAATACTTCTTTGCATCAAGAATACGAACATTCATATCAACCATAGCCTTAACCTGCTCCAATTTATCTACACGATTATCTAAATTAGCTACCTTACTATTGGTAGCATTAACCTGATTCTGCAGCCCTGCTTCAGCACCTTGGGCTCGTACTGTTTCGTTATTCAGACCAGTATACAGATTCCCAATGTTTGCTGTGTTATTATTGACCTGGGTATTTGTCTGTGCAAGACCAACTGTATTTGCTTTAACTGCATTTGTAATGACACTATCATCTGTCATATTCTGAGTACCTGCAAGACTTGCATTCGTTGCTGTCAACCCTGTATTCAAAGTATTGATACTTTGTGTATTGGTATTGACCTGTGTATTAGTAGCTGCAAGACCAGTATTTAAATCATTAATCTGTATTGTATGTTGATTAACAGTATTGCTTAATACACTTCCATCTGTTAAATTCTGAATACCCCTCTCCACACCTGTAGCTCTCACAGTTTCATTTGTAATGGCAACAGCATTAGCCTGATCTCCTGCAATTCTAGCACCCGTTTCAGTATTTAAGTTAGTGCCAAGTGTTGCAATATTCGACGTATTGGTATTCACTTGAGTATTGGTCTGAGTTAGATCATTAATCAAAGTTGTTTCAGCTCCTGTAGCTCGTAATGTTTCGTTTGTAATTGCTGTAGCATTATTTGTCACATTTACATTCGTTGTAGCAAGGCCATTCTGTAAGGTACTGATATTACCTGTGTTTGTACCAATGTTTGTAGCATCTGTTGTCTCACGAGTATTCAATGATTGATTCGATAAAGCATTATACTGTGAAGTTGGAACCCAAACTGTCTGGGCAGACCTGGGATCTCCTTCTAGACCCATTATAGTAATAGGAGTATAAGATACATTTGTCGGCAATGGCGTACCATAGGGATTACTTCCATTATCTGCTGAAAACTTCACAGGAGCATTTGGATTATAATCTAGGGCCTGGGTATACCCCATCGTAGCCAAAAGATTCTTCTCAGCTAGTTCACCTATGAAATCATTGGTCCCTAAATTCTGAGTAGGTGTAATAAACTCAGAAATTGTGGACTTATCTCCTGTTGAATTAACAATGAGATCAGTTGATTGACTATATGTTTGGGAACCCCAATTATAATAATCAGCAAATCCATTCACCGATATCAAACTAACGACAGCAACCAATGCAAGTAACTTTTTCATTTTATCATCTCCTATTATTTATTTATTTATTTATTTAGCATCTTCAAATTAAGTCTATCAGACAATTGCCATCTTGTCAAGGACTTTATAGATCATTCTCGTTTCGGAATCCAATAAACACTGGAAACCTGGGAGCCTCTTTAGCTCCAGATGCCTGACTTTTATACTTGACCAGCAGCTTTGAATACTTATCTTTATTGTCCCAAATCTCCTGCCGCAAAGCATCGTCATAACCAGTTCCAATCTTAAACTCAACCTGGGTCTTTACATCCCTCACCCTCAGCGCACCAAGCGTACCAGTCTTAACCATGTTCTCCTGGTGAGAGGATCGTTTCGTATGCCCCAACAGATCCGTAGTAGCTTCATTAGCGTTATGTTCTCGCTCTTCAAAGTCTATAATTGCTGCCTCGCTATCGGTAAAGCGTTTGATCTTCTGCAGATAACCCTCACGAGAAGTAGAGCGTCCACACTTGTAAGGGCTATTAGGAGTCCGAATCATCACACCTTCATAGCCTTCACCAACGCATTTGTTCTCATAGGCCAACAGGGTAGACAGATCGTTAATCACCTTTGGCAGCAGCTTCACGCAGAAAGAAGGGAGAGGCAGCTTATCTAATTCAGCCATCCGTTCATTATAAGGTTTGCCTAATTCATCTGAAACATAATCAAAGACGTAGTAGCGGAAATCAGGTTCTCCATCTCCACTCATCACAGCTGAGGATACTTCATTAAACTTTTTCCCTTCAAGGATAAGCTCACCATCCAGGCCATCGGGAAGAGGGTACATCTGCTCTCTAATATAGGAGTTTTGAATAGGCTTGAAGTTACGTGATACAGCTTGCCCATTTTGAATAAGGCAGCGTATGCCGTCCAGTTTAGGGGTAGCAAGCACAGGAAACACAATGGAATCCATTCCTTCAAGGGTACAGGCCAACATTGGTTTAGTGATTTTATTCATATTTAAGTCTATCAGATAAATAACAATCTGTCAAGAGTTATTTTAAAATAACTACAATTGTATATAATTTCAGTCTAGATTATATGCTAAAGTATATAATCCTATCCTATTTTGATATGTTTTAGCATATCATTTCTTAGGGAAATTTGGATCACTGCAGCAGCCATCACAACCGTGAATACCTCTGCTATGCCCTATATAATGAGGACAGGAATATTCAGGACCGTCTGACATTCTCTGGAAAGGCCAATTCCAAGGCTTATCTTTCTTCTTGGATTTCTTTATTAATCCCTTATCCTCAGCTTTTTCCTCAAGTAAAGACAAATTATCCGATTCAAACGTATGATTAGCATTCTCTTGGCAATACATGCAAATAGGCCATGCCCCAATTAAATGCTTACTCTTGTAATGGCCACATTTACAAATCACTTTCTCTTCTCCTTAGCTTTCTCTTCCAAATATCTCAAATTGTCTCTCTTGAAAGATTCACAATTGCATTGGGTACATTTCCATTCTTCCTGTGTACCTTCCGAAAGGTACTTTTTCCAAAATTTCTCTCTATCTACCATGCTAGATTCTTTATACCCTTCAAGCTGCTTATCCAGCCTATCCCAAGCCTTTTTACCCATCTCAGTATGCTGAGTATTTGAATGGCCACAAATACAAAAAGATTTTTCAATCTCTGGATTCACTTAGTTGCTCCAAGTATTTAAGATTATCTGGCACAAATTCATGGTACATGTAATCCACATTTATTAATTTAGGATGATCCTCCGTTGATAAAATATTCCAACATGAGGTACAATACATATCACTAGCATTATCACACCTATGATATCTTCCTGTATGCCCACATATGCAAGGGAAATTATTCAAAGGACACCTCTCCTTACACTTTTCTTAATATGATCTTTATACCAATAAGGACGATAATTAGTATAGTGAAAGCATTTAAGTCTATCTTCCTCTTTACTCAAATCAAAGTTATTACAACCAATAATATGATCAAATTGCCATTTACCTTTTCCTTGTCCATGGTTATTCCAATTCATGCCTTCTGTGAATTGAGACTCTATATGTTTTATAAATTCTGGAATTGTGCATCCCAAATAAGGCTCTAATAATTTAGACCTAGAATTTCTGTTTACAGCTTTGCCCAAGTTAGCTATTAATCTCAATCTCCAGTACATGTGCTCTTCGTAATTCTCCGTTTTAGCTGAGGTTCTTCTATTTTGAGATTGCTTTTTTACAGTAGACCATTCACAATTGACAAGTGTATAATTACCATCATTGTCTATTCTGTTAATACTTGTATTCTTTTCTCCAAATTCTTTAGCATGTTTAAGATACAAGGCATACATATCATCTCTAAAATTTTCAAATTCCATCCATCTTTCACAAACAGTAATTCCTCTACCGCCATAATTATAATAGTCTTTATCTGAAATTGTTAGACAACGTTTCTTCATCATATGCCAAATTGTATAAAATCTCGTTGTACTCATGCCATGGGTTTTATGTTTTTTACCATTTTTCGTGGATATTTCACTTCGTAAACAACCACAAGATCTTGTTATTCCTTGTTTTAAGCTACTAGCAGTAACATTCCGAACAGTTCCACAAGTACATCTGCAAACCCACAAAATAATATTCCTTATACGACTATCTCCTTGTTTAAGAACAGTCCATCTACTAAAAGTTTGACCAGTAAGATCTTCAAAATTATATGAATGCCTACTCATAGCAGTATCTCCCCAATAGCTTTAACTGGAATAAGCTTATACAAAGGTTCTTTAGAATACACACTAATACGTGAACTAGTATGGCTTTCTAAATATTTAACACCACTATCACAAATGTCAACTACGACAGCCTTTGTTTTGCCTTTAGAAAGACGTAATGTTCTACCTAAAGCTTGATATGCTGCCACTGTAGACGCTTCAGCTCTCGCGGTAATCAGAACATCTAATTTTACAATATCTACACCTTCTCCTAAAATATTAGAACTAATAATTAACTTCCTAGTTCCTGCTTTAAATTCTCGTAGCACTTTTAAACGTTTCTCAGGTTCAGTACTACCATGGATAAATACTGCTTCAGGATATACTTTCTCCAAAATCTTTAAAAGATTTTCACCATGTTCAATATAATTAATCAAAATTAAAGTACTTTTATCAGCCTTCACTGCTTTCATAGCGATATCAATAACTAATTTATTTCTTTCATGGTTATTTGTAATCTCAGTGGAATAAATTTCTGAATAGGGCATTCCTTTTCTAGCCTTTCTCTCATGTTTAAAATCATAGAGAAAAATTTCTGGGGGAACTAGCCAACCATCCTGAATAAGTTTCGATGCATTAATATCTACAAATTTTTTAGCTGCAAATCCATCTAATAAAATTCCCATATTATCTTCTCGCCAATCGGTTCCTGTAAAAAGATACCTGTAATATGCTTTAGGACAAGCTTGAGCTACTTCCCAATAAGTTTCGGAAGGAGCATGGTGTCCCTCATCTCCGATTAATACGTCAACTAAAGGAAAAAAATCTTTCAACTCATGTGAAGATTGCACCATAGCCACAGTAATATTTTGAATATCAACCACACCTGCTCCTACACTCCCAATAGGTACTTGCAATATTCGTTCAAGAGTTTCTTTAATCTGCTGCATAATTTCTTGCCTATGAATTAAAATAAGAGTAGTGAGATTCAATTTACCAGTTAAAGCAGCAATGCAAGTAGTCTTCCCACCACCTGTAGAAATTCTTATAACTCCCCGTTCTCTTTTTATCGCTTCTTCTACACTTTGTTCCTGATAAGGTCTAAGAGTTACATTATGCAAAGGAAGAGAGGGCTGCTCTTTAGGTTTTACTCGCAAATCTATATGCTCATATTCAATATGATGTTTATCTAACACTTCTCTTACCATCCAAACCAGACCTGTAGCAAAAGACATTCCTTTTTTAGTGAAAAAATGCTTCTTTCCATCCCAATATGGATTTCGTTGCTGAGCATAATAACTACCCACTACTTCTGCTGATAACTTATTATAGAGAGCAGAGATAATCTTAGGATCAAGATCCCCCACTAGTTTTGATTTAATGTTACTTACTTCAATTGTTATCATATTATTTTCCTTATAATTAGCATAATCTATGGTATCTATATATGCACAATTTTATTATACTTTTTACAAGGATTCTTCCTTTGGAAAATGCTCCTTAATGAATTCTCTACGAACTTTATAATAATCACTTTGGCATTTCTTACAGTTACCAGATTCTGTATGTCCTACCTCTGCTATAACATGACCTTTTGCACAAGTAGGTTTAACTTTAGGACCTGACTTCATTGTTATCTACCTCCTTATCATTAGCCTTCCATTCCAAATACTCCAAATTAGTCATAGAATTATACACACCATTACAATAGAAAAATGGTTCCCTACAATCCTCACAGAATTCAACAGTTTCCACCCCATGATCAGGATTAAAAACCCAATCATACCTATTATGCTTCTCGGCTTCATGCCCACAATAACAAGGTAACATAAATAAATTCTCTGGACCCAGCAGGTCACGATCCTGCAACCTAACAATTATGAGTCGTTTGCTCTACCAGTTGAGCTATGGGTCCAAACAATCTACTATTTACCTGATACTTTGACCAACCAAAATGCCCACTTAAAGAATAAGACCATAGAAATTACAATCAAGGTAAATCCTACATCTCCTCGATTCAAGAAATTATAAATCCTATTCATAATTACTCTCCCTTAACCTTAATACTCAGCAGCTTAGCATCATCACACTTATTATAAATCTTTCGAATATTCTTCCTGATCTGACCTGTATCTCCTACTCCCTCACCAATAGCAAGCTTAAAGAATTCAAGCATATCATGAGCCACTAATTGGTCAATCAATACTTTGCGTTCTTCTGGAGTGAGGAGATTATTCATTCTATCACCTCGTACTCATAGGCTTGAGCAAAGACTCCTTCAGTATCTTTAACAGCCTTTGTAGCTTTCTTTTTAGTAGCATAAACTTTATAAGAAGGTGTTCCACCTAAATTCACTTCAAATAGAATCCAAACCGTTTTCATGCTGTCACCTCAAATGTTACTATCCCAACTAGTTCACCTACACAGTTAAATTTAAATTTCAAATTTTTAACTGTGATAAAATAATCATCCCCATTTCGCTTCACCTTAGCTTCTCGTTTAAAATCAAAATTCTGTCTCTCTAAAGCATAAACAAGTTTATTGTATTGAGTTGCACCAACTCCCTTATTCACTTTACCTAATACTATTTTCATATTGTAACCTCCTCTTCTTTAGCTGCACTTAGAGATTCAAGATACTGCAAAGTACCCCCAATCTGAGGGATCAAGTGTGTAAGAGAATTAATCTTCCTCTGGATAGATTTAAGATCCTCGATCTTATCAATTTTCTGGAGCATCTTACGATAAACATCATACTTATGCCACACTTCATAATTATACCCACGCTGCTTAACAGCAGCAATAACATCACGATTCTTATAATTCAAGAAGGTAATTACATTCACCTTAATTCTATTTTTAGCTGCAGCCATACGCTTGATACGAGCCAAATAGTCCGAATTTCCATTTAATAAATCCTTCTCTACAACTTCTAACTTGCCCACAACTTTATCAAATACAACCAATCGATGGGTGCCATGATTCTCATTAGCACAAACGCAGTCACATTTTGGGCCTACCGCCGAGGTGCAACGGAGGTCACACGCAGCCTTCACACCACCACGAACAATATTTGTCTTTCGTACTTGACCCATATAACGAAGAGCCAACTCACCGCAAAGAGGACAAGCTTGTTTCAAAATAAAGCCTAGTTCTTCTCGTGACTCAACATTAACTGAAAGCGGTCTTTCACAGAATGTACACTTCAGAAATTCTCTAGTCATTGTAGTGCCTCCCTTTCTTACTTTCTAAGTATAACAGAACATTGTTATCTTGTCAAGGGTTATTTTTAAAAAGTTTCGTTATAACGCTTTGTTAATACTGTAGGAGGTAGAGGAAAATGATTTACAACGAGGGTATGTTCCCAGTGACTAACAATCCCGCCATCTAGCATCCACGTATTCCACTCTTTTGGCTTATAATAGATAGCGGGATCTCCTGTGCAAAAAATTGGCTCAATACATAGCACTTGTCCAGCAACAATCAAAGCGTTCTTCTCTTTCACTACCACATTAGGAATGGAAGGACCTTCATGTATATTTCTCCCTATTCCATGCCCAGTAAATTCTTTAATTACTCCACATTTGCCCTTAGAAGCGTTAAATATAGCCTGACTGATATCTAAGACCGTTTTACCCTCTACAGCTTGTTCTATGCCATCTAGCATTGCTGTATAGGTCGTTTCTGCAAGCATTCTAACCTCTGGTTTTACTGGGGGTATCAAAACAGTGATAGCTGAATCTGCTTTAAAACCATTGTAATCTACTACAAGATCTAGTTTTACTACATCCCCATCCAAAAATGGTTTATTTGTAGGTATATTATGAACAGCCCCAGAATTGATCGAAATACACATGGCAGCAGGAAATCCTTCAAAATTCTTACAAGCAGCCGTTCCTCCAAAAGAAATTATAAAATCTTCGGCCATTTTGTCAATCTGCAGCCCCGTAACCCCTGGTTTTACCTGTAACGACAAAAAGCTGAGACATTCACTTAGAATGTTCCCAGCTTTCCTGATTTGCTCCATATCTGAATCTGATTTTAAAAATATCATTATTTCTTTCTAAATCTCTTATCCTTTTTCTTTGGCAACCATGCATCTTTTCGGATCTCGTTGAACGATTTTATATCTTTATCTTGATTAGGTAATGCTTTTATTTCAGCATTATCAATAGCTAAAAAGTTAGGATGAATAATCCTCATACCCTCTTCCTGCAGATTCTCCCCCATTTTATAAATCTGGTTCACACAGGGGCAAGAACACTCTGCACTTAGGCAGCATGAGAATTTATGGGTAGCTTTTTTCGTTTCACAATTATAGCATTTACTTTCCATTTAGACCTCTAATCACATCTGAAGGTGTAACAGCTTTTTCAATAATAGATTTCAAATCCTTTTTCTCTGGAGTAGTTGAATCCTGATTAAAATGAGGATTAATATTTTCAGCATTTGGACTTGGAAGGTAATTCTCATATGGATCTATCTGCTTTTCGGATTGTTCTACTTGTTCTAAATATTCTCTTAATGGAGTTCTCTTCTCTGCTGCACGAATAATATCATACTCTTGTTCAGGTTCAAGACGAGTAGGCTCCACTACAATCACCGCTTTACCTTCAAAATTCTCTAGCACTTCAATATAGTAAAGGGCTCTGCATACGTCACAGCAGACAAAAGGGCACTGCCCAGTACTGGAAAGAAGAAGTCCAGTTTCAAGGAGTTGGTTTCCACATGCATGACAGATGAAATTAAAAGCTTGCACAAGGAGAGTATACAACGAGTTTATTGATTTGTCAAGGGTTATTAAGGTAGGTAAGTTTATTCTGAGACGGTAATTCTGACTGGCTTCGACCAGTCGATTTGAGCCATAAATTTATTAAAAGTAGCTTTCGAATTATACACAACATCAGTATCTTCTGAATCTCCAAGAGCAATACACCCTAAAAGGAAAGCATGGTGAGTTTTTGGGTCTAGAGCGTAGTTCGATGGGTGGATTTCTATGGAGCTACGACCTGGAACATCTTGCAAGAGAGGAACTTCAAATCCCCAATGTGGAGAGAGATATTTTTGTAAAAAATAAGTTCCTGTTGGAATACAAACATTTGAACCATAAGCAGACACTTTAGGCAACTCAATGGTATAACAGAAAAAATTTCCATTGATATACATCTCACCTTCAGTAGAAAGTGTATCTGAAGTTTTTCGTACAAGTTTTAAATCTGTACCATCAAACTTAGGTTCAGCAGGAGATGGGACAGGAGGAGTATTTCCTGAAGGAGAAAACACGCTTATGATTTGATTAATAATGTTTGACCAATCCATATTCATCCCCTCTAACGTCTTATTGTCCAAAAATCCGAAGCAAGATTAGGATTCACCATGTACTGATAGGGCATCTTAAAATAACCCTGCAATCCCCAATTTGATCCCCACGAATTTCTAACAATGAACATCTGCTCAGCATCATTATAGCCAACACAACAGACTGCATGGCCTCCAACACATCCCTCGTTCCATCCAGGCATCTTTAATATGCCCGTTTGAGCTGTTTCCTCTGACTCGAATGAATCATAGACAGTAAAGCCAAAGACGAAAGGGAAACCTTCACTTAGGCAGTGCTTCATATCGGAAATTGAAGAGAGACTTTGATAAGAAGTAATTTTATGATTAAGAGCTTCTTGATAAGCTACTTCTGAAGGTTTTACAAATACTTGAGATTCATTATATGGCCAAGTAATCTCGCTACATGCTCCTAATGAGGCTAAAGTCTTAATTCCATCTCGCAACTGCCCCCCTCCGTCTTCGTTTACATCACCTTCCATATCTCGTTCATTATAATAAATGAAAAGATGGGAAAAGCTGGAATAGAAATTGGGGGAGAGAATTTCAGGGGAAGCAGTTTTAGTTACAAGAGATTGCTCTTCTAGAAATTCAAGAGCACCTGCTAATGCAAAGGATGTGCAGCTTCCTAGTGTGTTCTGATTCTCCACAGGAGACATCTTAGGACGAAGATCCACAGAAGAAGGAAGCTCTTGAATACTGTATTTATGAACAGCTTTATAGATCAAATCCCTAAAGTCAGGCAAATCTGGATGCCATCCATAGTTCTTTTTCATAATAAATTCCTTAAAGAATAACTTCCCCATTAAGATCAGTAATTATAGCAACTGTAGAACACCAAACCTTAATAGTGCTTGCTCGTTGACAAGCTACTTTTTTCACTTCAATTAAATCATTTGAATTAACTAAATCATAACCCATTACACGAACTGGATTATACATAGAAGGAACTGTTACCCCACCAAATGAAAATGTAACATCATAAGAATATACAGACCCATCTAAATTTTTATATACTATACAATTTGTAATAGAATCAATCATGATATATTTTTCCTCTTAATATTTGATAATATAATTAACACCTAATGAAGGTTGCACAATACTATGCGCTGCACCACCACCACCTACTGAAATACCTGTTGTTGCATTTGCTATGAAACCTGAATTTCCAGCAGGTAAAAAGTTTCCAGCACCAGCTCCTGCGATAGTTGCAGTTCCATTACCTACAGTAGCTTTAGTACCTGTAGCTGAATCATTGTGATAATGTCCTGGATCATTAACTGTTAGACCTGCTGGAATTTCTGAAACAGTTAATGTATGAGTATCAGATCCTACTGGAGTTGGCGAGAATGTAGGAGCAATACTACCTCCTATACCAACAGGAACATTATTAACCATATTAGGAAGATTAAAGCTTGCCCCAGCTCCTCCATAATTATATCCAATGGTAGCAAACAAACTTGGATAAGTAACCGTGGAAACGGATGCCCCATTAGCTAACAAAAATCCAAGGGGTGCCACTGATCCTGCAAAAGGCAACAATGAACCCGTTGGAACAGTACTATTGGAAGAAGCAGTAACAACCTGTTGCCATGCCGTTCCATCCCAGTATTCAAAGGTATTTAATGTAATATTAAAACCGAATTCTCCTACGATTGGATTTACAGGTCTTGCCGTGGTAATCCAACGTTGTAATAAACTGTTTGTACCTCCAATGAGTCTACGATCTATTAAATCTGAAAGAGGATTATTATTTGAGACAGGTGATCCAACATACGTATACGTAACAGTAGCAAGCCAAAGATACACAGGATTAGAAGAAATATCAGTTGTAGTAACTCCAAATGATCGTGTACTTGAATTCCAATATACATTATATACTCCTGTTGTATTTGGAAATGTCACTGTGACACTCAAAAGAGCCCCAAAAATATCACTAGCACTATAAGCTGCTCCATTTACAATGGCATACTCAGGAATACCTCCATACGATGAAAGAGCATAAATTGTAAGAGTATCACTTCCAAAAGGCAACACATAATTAATATAAGAAGCCATGGCAGAAGAAACAGGATTAGGATTTGTAGTGATAATAACATTATTATTACCTTCAATCTGACTACGCCCCACCACAGTATCCAATGTGGATATCCCTAAATCAGCTAGAGACGTATTATGGGGATTAAAAGGACTAATCCCAGGACCAGTTCCGACTGCTTTGATATGATCTTCAAGTACCAGTCTCGTAGCAGGAGGGTAGGAAACGGTTCTATCAGACAAATTTGCTAGGGGGGTGATTATTGGAACAATTTTAGGCAGAATTGCATAATAAGTTCTACCTACTTGGGAAATATTGGACGGAGCAACAGCACCTCCACCTATCATATCTATAGACGCTAAGAAAATAGAATTAGCATCTGGAGGAACATTTGTTGTAGTGACTCGAATATTATATCCATCTATTTGTTTGAAGAAAATTTTTGCATCCGTAATTTCATTAGTAGTAAATGCTGACGTATCAATAGTAGGAAGATAATCGACCCAAAGATAATTTTGTGAAGTCTGAGTAAGAGGGATATTAACCACTCCAGTAGACTGTGGTGTAGGTAAGAAATTTCCGAGACCATCATTAGTTGTGCTTAAAGGATTTGAAGCATTATATAGAGTAGTATCGGAAGGAGAAATATATATCCTATTCCCAACGGAATCATAAGCTATCCCTCCTAAAGTCACATTCACAGAAGGAGTTAAACTAGTATTGTTATTTCCAGGAACAACAAGGAATCCTTCACCTGAAGTAGTGGCATTATCTATACCTGCACTAAAGGTATCGGTAATAAGATTACTAGTCTTTGTTTGGTCACTTGTTTGCAACCATTGAAAAATAGCCGAAATTATTCTTTGCCCATTACTAAAAATTACTGAACTCATATACGTCTCCTTTACTCAACTATTTTAAAATAAGTCTTAATATTTGCAGGGACCAACTGATTAACCAATTGTTCAACGACTGGAATTGTGACAGGTGCTAAATGGCTGCTTTGAATCGAAAATGAACCTGGCGTTGAATCAGATACAACCACACTATCTGATACTGATTGTGCTCGTGCTAATGACGTTGCATCAGAAAGTAAAACTGAGTCTACTAAAGTTATTTCATCTTCTTTAGTGGTTACATCACTAGAAGAAATAGAATCTGTTAATAATAAAGACAAAAGACCTGATGTTATTACACCAATGTTATTACCAGCATTTTCAGTAAACCATAAATTCCCATCAGGACCTAAAGCAATATAAAGGGGTGTGCTATTAGGAGTGGGGACAGTATAATTAGTGGAAGTTCCAGATGTTGTAATTTTACCAATATTATTCCCACTAAGTTCAGTAAACCACAAGTTACCATCAGGTCCTGCACAAATATCATATGGAGAAGAAGAGACAGCATAATCAATTATAGTACCAGATGTTGTAATTTTACCAATTTTTCCTACTTGATTTTCAGTAAACCACAAGTTACCATCAGGTCCTGCACAGATACTAATAGGTAAGGTATTACCAGGAAGAATATTATATTCAGTTACACTACCCGATGTAGTCATTTTGGCAATATGATTTGCATTAGGTTCAGTAAACCATAAATTCCCATCAGGACCAGAACAGATGCCATATGGATGACTACCACTAGGAATAGGATATTCTGTAATAACACCTAATGGTGTAATTTTACCAATTTTATTACCCAAGTATTCAGTAAACCATAAGTTACCATCAGGTCCTAGACAAATACCATATGGTTGACTATTGGGAGTAGGAATAGCGTATTCTGTAATAACACCTAATGGTGTAATTTTACCAATATTATTCCCACTAAGTTCAGTAAACCATAAGTTACCATCAGGTCCTAGACAAATACCAACAGGAGCACTACTCATAAAAAGAGGGTATTCTGTAATAACACCAGCAGAGGTACATTTACCAATATTATTTGCATTTTCCTCTGTGAACCATAAGTTACCATCTGAACCTAGACAAATACCATATGGCCCAGCTCCCACTGTAGGAACAGGATATTCTGTAATAGACATAATTTTACCTTATATTTTTAATTAAAAGTTACTTGCCAAGTCAAAATAAAAGTATCTCCCGCACCTTTATTAACAGCCCCAAATGTTTGACGAGCAAACATGGTTCCTGCTGGAGTAGGGAAAGTCCAATCTATAGAAAATAAACCAGCTTCAGTAATAGATCCAGTATTCACTCCAGGACCAAATGTAGCAACATTTTGCCAGATATTTACAGAACCTGGAGTAGAAAGAACCCCTTGAACACGAGTTGGAAGAGGTGTTTGTAAATCTGTATTTCCAATAACGGGCGAAGTTGCACCAGTTCCCAATCCAATATAGGACATAAATTCCCCAGCCTGTGATGCAGCAGCAAGCCAAGCAGCTAGGTATTGTTTGCCAATTGTCACAACAAGATTAGAATCAGTATGATCATATTTTAGAGTACCGTCTTCTCCAAATAATTGTTTTCTCACTGATCCTGTAATTTTTAAACTATCATTCATTTCTGTCATATAAGTCTCCTAATTTTACTCAGTATAAGGGAAAATTTCCTGGATTTACAATAGTGATAAGTACTCCAAAAGCTAACGTAGAAGCATCCCAAAGTACAGGGATAGGCAATTGAGTTTCAGTATACTGCAATCTATAAGCTGTTATTACTTCAGTTGGACCTGCCCATAGTGAGGCTAATGTAAGATGGGTATTATCTGCAATTAATTCTATTGTACCTAAATAAATTCCATTTGGATCTGTAATCTGATCTCCAACTGAAAGGGATAAAAAGGATGTTCCACTACCTGTAACTGTAGCACTTCCATTTGTAAATGTTACAAATCCTGCTAAGGGTGTAGCCCCCTGTAAGGCATTGACTATCTTAATAGGACTACCTGTATCAAATATAGCTTGTAGGGTACTTGTTGTTGGAACAAGCATAGTCCAGTATCCTAATGCTCCATTTGTAGTATAGGTACTAGGTGGTACAAGAAGACCTGGAGTAATACCACCAGCAGGAACAACTACTGTTCCAGCACTAGGGAATGCAACAGTTGTGCCAGAAGGACCATAAGTTAATGCTCTACCATGAAGAACACTGTTAGAGGCAAAGGTAATGGATGTTCCAGCAAGAATTGTTCCATTAACAGTGTCATTAGCCCCAAAGGTAAATGTTGTACCAGTTACAAAGTAAACATTATCCGCTGTAGCACCACCTGTTAGAACTACGTTACAATTAGCTCCCATTGTAAGAGCAGTACCAAAGAGGAACACATACGTTCCTGCACCATTAAGAGTGAGATTCCCTGTTGCTGTCCATGTTCCTGCTGCAATTGCACTATAAACACCTGGAGTTGCAACAAACCCATTTAAATCAGTAGAAGAAATATCTGTCCCAGGACCCATTGCTTGAAGAGCTATTGCTGCTGTGGTAGCATCTGTATGAGCTTGAGCTGCAGCTGAATCTCCACTATGCAATATACCTGTATATGTACCTGGAGGAAAACCAGTAATTGAAGTAGGAGCTACATTACCTAAATCTCCAGTTAAAATAGTAAACCCCGTATTTGCAACTCCAGTATCACCTAAGACGGCATAGGTAGCTGCTGTACCAAGGAGAGAAGGGGAAGCACTTGGAGTAATATTTTCTACGACTAAAGTATTATCAATAAAAGGAGAAGAAGTACGAAATACAGATTCTTCAATCGTATCTCCTGCATACATACCTGCTGTTGAAGAAACAATTAGATGAGTGCTATCTTCCACATCTGTAATAGTAAAAGGAATAGAAGTAGTTGTATCTAAGGCAGAACCAGGAACCCAACCATTTTCTACCCTAGTAACAGTAAAAGAAATAGGGACGGTTGTATCTAATGCATTACCAGTAATCCACCCAGCTGTATTACCAACAACTAAATGAGTACCATCTATTACTGAAGCAATAGTTGTAGTATTAGATCCTTGTACAATAGTATCCCCAGGACTCATGCCTGTAGTAGAGGAAACAATTAAATGTGTTAAATCTACTGTAGAAGTTACTTCTAAATGAGTACCATCTATAACATTTATAATTGTAGTTGTATTAAGTGTTTGAGTTATTGGCCCATCTTGAGTTGTAGTTAAAACAAAATTATTTAAATCTCGTATATTTGTAATAACTGGGGGAACACCTGTAAAAGCTTGCACTGTTAAAATAACAGCTTCATTCGTTCCACCAACTAAAGAAGCCAAATACAAATTCATTAAAATCCAACGATAATCCACATACTGCATACTATTGGGCTTGGGGAAATTAAACATCACACCAAAATTTTGGGCTAAATTCTCATCCACGCACATATCAACATAATTATCTGTCTGAGTAAGAAAATTAGCATAAAATACTTGATCCAACTGATTACCATACATATCCTCAACAAGCCATAAATTTGTATTACGTTGGGATACAGGTTTAAGAAGATCCCCCTTCCCATATACATGATAATCGGGCAAAGATTCCATTAAAGCTTCTGCTGAAGATTGCTGTACACTTTGGGGAATAGTCCAAGTCAATGTGGATGACCAATCTGATATAAAAGAACCTGTATGAGTTCTCACTCTTGCATACCAAGTTTGAACTGTAGCATTAATACGAGCAGCAACAGGAACAGTGAGTCCTTTACGCACATTACCATTTTGAAAGGTAATTGGAGAAGGAAAACCGTATAGCCCAGATGAATTAAAAGTAACTAGATTTGGTGAATTGAATGTTGGAACAGTATCCAATTGTAAATCAAAATTTGCTGCAGCTAATGCAGGAGTAATAAAAGCAGGATCAAAGCCAAACCAGAATGTGTAAACCCCATCCTGGGATGTTCTATAGAAACGTAAATCTATAGGAATACCCTGAGCAGCCGTTGTGGTTGCACCAATGTAAAAACTTCCTGATCCGTAGAAAATTCCTGATCCGTAAAAACTCATTGTTATTTACCTTTTATGATAACTTTTCAATTACAATATAAATTGAATAAAATGATGTATTAAAAAATCCAGTGTTTGTAGTAGAATATCTAATTGGATTTCCTGAAGTCGATTCAATAACAAATGTTGAACTAGTAAAACCTAATACGGCTAAGGATAAGGCAGAAGTAGATGCGGTTTCCAATTGAGCATCATCAGTCCATTCCATATTTGCTGTTACAGTACCTGCTGTAACATCAGCTGTAGTAGTTGCTAAATAAACAGATGCTCTATATACTCCTGTTGAAGCAGGTGTAAAAAGTGTCACAGGACCTAAATCTGTATTTTGTCCAGGCAAAGAAACATGTGCTACAATGCTTGGTGAAACATTTCCATTAGATATAGCTGTAATCAGACCTTTACCATTAGTTGTTACAGTAGCATTTGTAAAAGTACCTACATCTGTATTTACAGTAGCTAATGTAGCAACTTCAACACCCCCAGAACCAGCAGGAACAATAATACCATTATCTGCTAAAGTTACAGAACCTGTAAGAGCAAGTAAACGACCAGTAACAGATGCCCCTGTATTAGCTGTAATACTTGCTGTAGCAATAATAGTTCCAACAAATGCTGTTGTGGTTCCTAATGTAGCTGAAGTTCCCATAAGCCAATAAACATTATTTGCACTTCCCCCATTTATAATAATAGCAGAGGAAGAACTAGCTGTAGTTAATGCACTACCAACTTGAAATACCCATTGAGCATTGGGATCTCCACCTGCATCTAAGGTAAGTGTCCCTGTTAATTGAGCAGTTGAAGTAAATTTATAAACTCCAGGAACTAGGGAGGGTACTACCCCTCCTGTACCCAAAACTTGACCTGTCAAATCCATTGTAAACGGAAGAGCAGCTAACGTTGTGTAAGCTGAAGAAGCATCCGTTTGCGCTTGAAGTGCAAAACTATTTGCAATTTGTTCAGTACCTGAAAATGTACCAGGAGGAAATCCTACAATTGAAGTACCTGGATTTAAACCGAGATCTCCAGTCAATACTGAAGAACCTGTATTCGTTACTGTAGTGGCACCTAAAACTGCATATGTAGCTGATGTTAAAAGAACAGGATTAGAAGAACTAGTTGTCACGTCACCAGTTAAAGCAGTAATACCTGTTCCACCTCCAGCAGCATTAATTGTAATAGCTTGACCAACTTGATTTAAAGTAATATTTGTACCAGAAACAAGTTGTACATTTGCTGTTAGATCAGGACTACTATCTGCATGAAGTGACTTTACAGCAGCTGTAGATGACACTGTAGCAATAGCAGAACCAGGACCTGTTGCTGTTACCTCACCTGTTAAAGCAGTTATACCAGATCCAGTAATACTATTTATCTGAGTTTGAATATCTGATGTAACTCCATGTACATACCCTAATTCCGTTACAGTAGTAGCTGAGGAAATCAAATACCCAGATGCATCAGTTACTGGAACAATAGAAGTATTCAATGGTTGAAGATTTGTTCTAGGAAGAATTACAGAACCATTAATACTAGAAGTGGTAACAATACCAGAAGATAAAGAACCATCAGCATTTAAAGCAATCCCAACGGGAATTTGAAGTTCATTAATATCCTCTGCTGCAATTTCAGAACCTAGTCCAGTATAAGATACTGAGACAACATTTCCATTTTGAGAAGCATCAAATGTAATGACCCCAGTAGCATAATCAACAAAGAATTGAACCCCTGTTGGAGAAGGAGTTATAATTTCATTATAACCAGGAATAGTAACAGCGGGAGCTGGGCCTTGAGGAACTTCAACTAACCGAATTACATTTGGGGCAACTGTAAATACCCCTACGATTCCTATAGTATGGCTTTCTCCAGAAATTGGAGATCCGATAAGTCTTTCATTTACTTTTGATTTATATGCTATGCTCATATTATTATCCTTCTACTGTTATAATGGGGGGATTTGCAATGGGATATGCTTCATTTCCAACAGAAATCTGTTGCCCAGGTGGGATTGTAGTTGTTACAACCCCTTCTGTACTCTGTAAAAGCAAACTACTCAAATCAACTTCTGAAACTCCAGGCACGTCTTGGGCAATGGCAACCAATTCACTTAGAACAAGATTTGCTCCAAGACCAAGAGAATTTATATAAGTAGAAAGTGCTGTCTGCACATTTGTTACAACCGTAGCTGGCACATAACCTGGGACTATAAAAATACCCATACTTACTGAAATAAAGGCTTCAATAGCTTCCACCACAAGAATATCTGACCCTACAATATGATTTGAATTATTATCTAAAAGAGCTTGCAGAGTAGCAATCAAACTATCATAAGTATAATTAACTGTAACCACTGTATTATTATCTGGTTTAAATCCAGAAAATGTTGCACTTCCTGCGCCAAAACCCGCTGTATTACCAACAACAATATGTGTGCTATCAATCACAGTAGTAATAGTAGTTGAGAAAGTTCCTTGTATGATTGCATTCCCAGGATTCATGCCACTTGTAGTATTCACAACCAAATGAGTACCATCAGTAACAAGTGTAATATTAAAATAGGTAGAAACATTGAAATTAATATAACTAGCTGCCTCAGTACTACCTGCAAACAGGAGATTCGGATTTAATACAAATTGATAATCTGTTCCAGCTACAAATGTGTAAGGAACCCCTCCAACAATACCTGTAACAGAGCCTACTGATAGAGCTGGCTGATTCAATAGAACATATTGCTGACTTCCAGTTGCTGAATAAGTAAAAGTTTCTGCTGTAATAGTGACAGGGAATTGACCACGAATATAAACATTAGTACTTCCACCATATTGATTACGTAATGGAGGATTAGGATCATTAGGGCCAACGATGAGAGCTTGAATAACATTTGGATTTGTTTCCATAAGGGAAATAATTCCATTAGGAGTGCCAACATTATTACCTTCAAGCTTAATCTGAATACGAGCAGCAAATTGAACGTTAGATTCAATATTCGTTCCACCACTGGTTACAGTTTGATTTGTTACAGCATCAATGCCAAGACCAGGGCCAACAAGAGAGACAATAGTATTTGCTCCAACATTACCAACCGTTCCAATTGTTTGACTTATAATTCCTACAGTTTGCTCATAAAAGCCACTTACTGGATTGTAATAAGCAGGAGCATTTGAAGGAGTAAAAGTTACTGTAGCTGTTGTCGCAAAGGAAACTGCAGGTGCTGCTGAGGTAGACAAAGTAGAAACAGTTGTACCTGAAGGAACAGTAATAATAGGAGAGGAAGTTGTATAATTACGAATTCTTAAAGTGATAAATCCGATTGACTGAGTACCTGGATTTCTTGTCATGCCATAGTTATTAGCAATGGCATCCATATCTGCTGGAAGAATAGTGGCAGCATTTGTAACAAAGGCTTGAAGATTTTGCGTATATTGAAGAGACGAATATACAGAAGGATCTGTGCCATTCTGTGCCGATAATTGGTTAGCAACAGTTGATACAACTACATCCGAAACAACTGTTCCTGGAGTAGTTGCGATATCGGGCCTTGATATCTGCAAGAATGACAGCATTGATTGGACGATTTGTGAAAATGTTGGAAGAGCCATAATGATATCCTTAGATGTTACCGATTTGAACGCCTGTCGTAATTTCTTGCCCACTAGCTGCAATAACTGTGAGAAGGGCTGCTATATTTGTTTCACTCTGAAGTGATACATTTAACGAATAGAGTGTTTGTACAATCTCTGCTGGATTAGATCTATTTTGTGTAAGTAAATATAAAATTTGCAATGCCTGAGTAATTTGCTGTTGCACAGTTCCTGAAATTGTTGCTGGATTCATTCTGTTACCAATTAATGACTGAAGTGTAGTACCATAGAGAGGGAACAATGTAATAGGCGTTCCTTGTTCAGTTAACAGAATCTTCTGAACATCTTGAACTGTCTCTTGTAATCCAGATACCAGAACAAAATCATTATTCGAACCAATAACTAAGTCATTAGTCTGCTCTCCAAAAAACGGACCAGCAACCTGCTGAGGTGGATACTCAGGTTGACCTGGGACTGGAATTGTTATTAATTGCAAATCGCTCATTTTATATTACCTTTAACCACAAATTTGATCAATTAAATTTAAAAAGGTCTGTGCTTGATTAACAAAGTTCTGCAAACTTTTTACTTTATTTGAAATGGCAGTGGCAACATAGGCACGTCTGTTGTAAGTGTATATTAGATTTTGAAGTCCTGCCAATGCTTTGAGAGTAGCACCACTTTCAGCCTGTGTTAAAAAGTTGCTAATCACTGGACAAGTTGAAGCTCCAACCATCGGTCCAAGAACTACATTCAGGTCTGCCTGTATCTTATTCTGTACTGCAGCTAAAGTATTAATTTCCAATTGGGCAAAGGAATTCAAAATATCAAGTCTAACAATCTGAGCACCAAGTATTGCAATCTCTGCGTTAGCTGCCAATATCTGACTATTCAAAAAAGTCTTGAATGTAGCCTTAAGAACAGCATTCCCACAGAGCACTTGCACAATAAAATTATAAACACAAGTACCTAATGTTGTTAAAGCAGATGTAGGAGGATTAGGCATCTTAATTACCCGCCGTTACAGTAAGAGAAGCTGTAGATATCTTGCTTGTCAAAGAAGGTGGGGCAATTGGTGACTGTGCTAAAAAGGCTGCTCCTAATGCTCCAAGTTGTGATTGTATTACAGGACTTCCACCTTGAAATCCAGAGAGTGCTGTAAAAAACGATTGAATGGCATTTATAAATAACCAATAAATCGGGTCCGTAGATGTATTTGAAATTGTTAAATCATTCAATCGAGCTACACCTTGGCCAACTCCACCATTTAAAGAAATTGTAGTCCCAGTTAAAGAAATATCTCCAAGGGGGTCCATCTTTAAAGAAGCCAAACTTACCCCAGTCCCAAAAGTAGTATTATTAAGAGATATATTTCCAATTGTATCCATTGTTAACTGACAAATAGGAGTTTCTACAGTTGTAGCCCCAGTGGGAACAGATAATTGTGTAGCTACTTGGAGCCCTTCCGTAAGACCTGTTATAGAATTTGTTGTAAAATTGAAAGTACTTTGTATATTGTCAGTTCCTGTGTTTGACTCGAAGTAACCATTATCTGCTGAAAGAAGTACCTCATGATCATCATCGGAACCTGTGCCACCTACTACCAAACGCTCACCAGTGGACCCAGATTCAATTTGAGCAGTCCCATTGTTGCCAAGGTATAGGTGAGCCCCAAAACCTGGAATCCCCTGCCCTGTAGGTGAAGTAGGGCCTGTTGCTTCCATATAGATTTCACCATCTTGAATAGGATTGGCATGATTATGAATATCTTGAGCAGCATTTCCTACTGATGGAATAAAACCTCTATACTGATCATTTGTAGATAAAAAGGTGTATGGTTCTCTTAGCACCATTAAAATATAAGATCGATAAGCATCCAATTGCAACACTAAAACAAGACTACCTAGCAATGGAGCACTTTGATCCTTTAAGGCATTCCCAAGCTGCACCCCAACCAATTTTTGTCCATTAGGAATCTCAACCACTGAGTACTGCCTAGGGGTTACTGGATCTTTGGCTAAAATTTGAGCTTGAAAAATTCTATATTCTGACATGTTAAGATCCTGATGCAAACGAATTTTCAATATCAGTTAGAACTGGAAGCAAGTCAACATTAATACCTGTAATTGCATTGGTATTAGAATAAGTAGGAACTGCATCTCTAACATATGATAGATTAAGAGACATTGTGGCTGTGCCTGTTACAGAAACGTGCTTACTAAGTCCTACAACATACCCAAACTTATAATGTGCCTCATCAATGAACGTTTGTCCAACTTGAATTGTGTTATCCAAATCGCAAGTAATTGCACCTGTCTTAAGTTTAGCATTAGATAATTCCATCAAATATTCAGCATATCCAAATATGCCAGTTGTTTTACTATTATTAGTTGAAGTGTTAGACACAGAAGCCGTTGCAGTATTCGGATTTGCTGCTGTATTCATCTCCAAAAGACCATTTTGAATTAAAAGCTTACCATCACAATAACCAAACTGTTGCAAAACTGAAATGGGTGTTATATTAGGAGAATATCCAGCAAATAATTTTGTCACCAAATTCTCAACTGTTTCTCCATAATTAGAAGAAAGAATATTTAAATTAGTGCTACGAATCATGGCTATGTCAGAGCGACCCGTAACTGAAGCAGCCATATTATTATACTGTGGAGATCTTACTATGAACTGACCATTAGGCTGTTCAAAAATTTCAACAAAGGCAATAGTTCTAATTTGATCCAAAATTTCATAAGGTGTTTGCAATTGAGGGCTAAAAGCCTGAAAAACTTCTGTTAAAAATTGAAAGTAAGCTGTTAAATTCTGTACTTGTGGTTCAACATAAACAGGACTAGTACTCTTATAGTTTATTACCTGTTCACTAGGACTATAATTCTGAATAGCTTGTTGAAATGTAAGTGGAGGAACTTGAACTGCAAAATCATTAGTCTCTACATTTGTTTGAGCAACAGCAAACTGAGAACCCGTTAAACTATTAGCTGTCATTTGTGCTGCACTTGCAATAGCCCCTTCAATAAAGCTTTCAGAAGCAGGGACAACTAAAGGTTCAATATAAGCAAAAGGTCTAAGCTTCATTACTGTTGAAAGCAAATATGGGGGCAAATTAAACAAATTTGCTGGGTAAGCATTAGCCACAATTAAAGATGTAATATTATAAAAACTATTCTCCAATATCAGCTGTGGAGTTGTAGTTGTTGAAGCTATTGATGAAGTCGTAAGAGAAAGACTTGTATTACCCAAAGGGCTTGCAAAAAATTCTGATTGAATCTGTGTTGAGCTAAACAAATTGGTTGAATTATTTGGATTCAACACAACAGGAGCAGGTGTAGCTGAATTTACCAAAGTATTTGTATACGTTTGAAAATCAATCTTGTATACCAAATCAAATAAATCACGTATAATATTAGAAATAGGTTGACCAGCATAAATAGTTTCAAAAGCGGATACATCCTGCAATCCAAGTACTTGACCTGTCTGATATAGAGAATTCTGAAATAAAGAAGGTTTTACAGCGCGGCGAGTTGATCCAAATAATCTACTCCATCCATTTCCACTCATTATAACTCTATCAACCTGATTAATAGCACTTGCTAAATTCTTCTTCATTACAAAGCCATTAAATTCATTTGAGAAAAGTGTTTGACCATTTGGCATCTTAGTCAAGAGAACTGATTCATACTGAAGATAGGGATCTGTAGGACTTTGTAATCCAACAGGAGGAACATCCGTAGTAGTGGTGTATTGAAAAATAACTAATGGATTATTCGCAGGAGTAGAAGGAGCAGGTATAAATGACCCATAAATATTCGATAGAGGAGTCTGATTCTTATAAAGGAATAAAGAAATGAAATCATACTCTTGAATTAGATCACTAAGTCTTAAACCAGGAGTTGTTGAAAGCACAGTCGTAAGATTAGTATTCTGAACGGTCAAAGGTCCAGGTGTTGCTCCGCGCTTCTGTTTAGCTGCTTTAATAGGGTTAATCGTATTTAAACTATTAGAGCTTCCTGCTGTATCGTCATTGTTGTTCTCAATGTTATTAGCATTTGTTTCATACTCTGCTAACAAAAGAGCTGAATCAGTCGAATTGGAGAAAGAAAGTCCTCCTTTAAGGGAACTTCCTGACGGAGGTTTAACTTTCAATTTGCTATTAATAGTACCATAACTCAAGGCTAGATCCTGCAACTCTACAGACCAAGAATAGGTTGTTTCGTCAATATTTTGTTCAAAGGAATATGAAGTAACAAAGGACGAAATATCATACTTTGTAAAATACTTTGTATCATCTAAATCAATGGAATAAGGTGTAAAAGTGGACAACGAGGAGGTTACTCCAGCTTGGGGATTAAACTCTGGAGTATATTTATACAAGAAACACTTAATATATAAATATTCTTGACTTACCTGATCGTTTTGTGCCATTAGATATCCTGTTCTTATTAGAACTTCTGTAATAGATTCGTAATATTTGCACTAGCTTTATTTAGTGGAATATTCAAAATATTCTGTAATCGACCAATTGCTCCTTCAATAACTCCATTATTCGTAGTAGAAATTGAAAAATCTTCAATGGCGAATTGCTGTCCAAATAGCAACTGAAAATTTATAGTATAAGTAAACTCATTTAAATGACTCGTAGATGCTTCAACATCTAGAAGGGTGAGAAATCCTTGATAGAGTTGAGTTTTATAAAAGAGAGTACTCAATTTATTATTACTCTCAAACTGTTGCTTTAAGAACAAAAGTTCTTGATACGCTGTTTGACCTGCAGAAGCTCCAGTCATCACAAGCATCTCTGGAGAGTTGTACCAAATCTGGTACTGCACTCCTCCCTGTGTTGGGAGTGTTCCATAACTGACTGCCTTCGTGATATGCATCTGACGAGGATTCACATAGAAGTTAAGATTATTAAGACGAACAGGATAAATATTAGCCATTATTAATTACCTTTTACCAAGAACCACTACTTCCATTAGTAGGGTGTGACCCATTGGGTTTATGCATAATATTCTTATCTACCCATTTTGGAATTCCTTTAAATACATTGAGAGGATTTGCTTTTCCCAAGGATTCAAATATTTTATTTATCTTATCATCTACCATTGTCCAGAAATTAGTAAATACATTTTCAAGACGTTTAATTGGATCAACAATCTGAACCAATGTGTTAATACCTTCAGCCATGGCAACTTGAGGAGTCTTGCCTTCTAAAGCTTGAAATCTATTACCAAACTCTTTATTAGAAATACTCCCATTCATCATCTGTTGGGTAAGCTCAAAAAACTTGGGTGTATCTTGTAAACGAAGTCCAGGTAAAAATTGTGTTTGTAATTGATTAGCTGCAAACATGCGCTGTGTAGGATCTTTAAATTGGCTTCCAACTTTAGTTAAGAAACTACCCATTAAACCAAAAACTCCACTACCCTTATTGCCTAGCATACCACCTTCACCGAACAAATCACCAGGACCAGGAATCTTACCACCATGAGTAAAAGCAAACATACCTGCAATTTGAGGAAGAGAAAGATTAGCTCCAGCTTGAACAACAGCACCACCAATGCGTAATTTTTCAGCTTCATTATTTCCAGCAATTGCATTCAAATACCCTGAGATATTATAAAGTGTATTTGAAGCTACTGCTCCATCATTTGTAATGTTACGTAGGGCCTTAGCCATGTCCATCTGAGCCTTAATAGCATCAAGCTGTGTTACCTTTAGGCGTTCTGCATTTACACGAGAGGAAACGAACGTATCAGTTATATCTTTCTGAGACATTCCTAAATTTTTAGTAGCGTCAGTAAAAAGCTCCATTTCCTTAGAGGCATCTGGAAGAATATTAGCAAAGAGTCCTAAATTGCCACGAATAGCCCCAAATCCACCTGCAGCTTGTGACTGATCTATCATCGTTCTAGATCCAGCCATCTGTCCTATAATAGCCCGTTGTTGCTCAGCCGAAAGTGCTTGCCCAAGACTACCAAAAGGACCAAGAGCACTTCCCCCATTAAAAAGATTTGTTGCAAAATTAAGTCCTGCTCCAGCCCCTGATCCAAGTCGAAGCCCAGCACCAGCCAGTTGCGCTCCTGTAGCAGTAAAAGCTGCTTTGGTATTCAACATCTCCATTGCAGCACCAATAATAGCTGCTGGAATAGCAACTGCAGGATTGGCTAAAAGAGTACCGACACCTGCTACAGTGCTTCCTACAGGTCCTCCTACATTAACTAGGGCATCTCTGGCACCTCTTACTAAACCACCAAACCCTGTAGCTTGCTTTTCTTTACGTGCAGTTTCTTCTGTAATTCTCTGTGAATTTCTTGCTGAATCTGTTATAATTTTAGTCTTGGCTTTTTCAAATTCCTCCGTAGCCATCCTTTTTTCTTTTAAAGCGGCTATGCTGGCATCCCTTTCAGCTTCAATACCCTTTATGGCTTCAGAACTATATCGTTTTAAGGCTACTTCATTCTCTTTATGCTTATCCCCCATGTAACGCCAAAATCGTTCTTGGGCCGCCATTCCATCATGGGAAGCTTTCTCCCAATTCACTCCAAAGTTCTTCATTAACCCATCTAGAACCTTCTGCAAATCAGCAAAAGCTCGTTCAGCAGGTTGAGTATTAACAGAAACATTAGCACTCACATTTTGAGACTGTGACTGTGTAAAAGGGTTAGGTGGCAAAGGTTGCCCAGAAGGGCCTAATAGATCTGGCAATGAATTATACCTCAGAATTGAACTACATTAGGTTGGAACTACACTATCAAATTGTGATTATTTTTAAGTCTTTCTCTTGTACTCTCAAAAGAATTATGCCGAATCTCTTTTCTCAAATTTTCGATATCCTGGCAAACCTTATTCAAATCAAGATCTATAAGAATTCTATCATACAAAGCAGAACGAGAATCACTAGTTAAATTATCCCGCATTTTATGCAATTCTGTTTCAAGCTTCTGTAAAAATACCATGTCTGTAGAGCCGTTTTTATAATAGTATTTCTTACTATAACCGATATGACTCAATGCTTTCTCAAAGGTAGTCTTGAAAAAACCAAACTTTTTGAGAACCCAATCAATCAGGTTAAGCACTTGGAAGCCTATGGCCGCTACGAAGAAGAGTACAATTAAGATTTCCATACTACAGTATAACAGGAGAAGATAACAATGTCAAGGGCTATTTTGGATGTTAAGGAATGTTAATTTCTTCGCTCATGCACCTGTTGTTGACACTCACCAGTTCTACATCCAAAACAATTAGAATTAAAACCACATTTTGGATTTGTGCATTCCCAAACATCCTCAAGTACCCATTCAAAGGTATGTCGTTTACATGCAGGACATTGCTTTATAACCATATTATCAAGCTTTCTCAATTCTTGTCATATTTTCCCATCGTTTAGGATCATCCATCATAGCCTGAAGCTCTTCAGGAGTATATTTCCCTTTTAGATCACGAGCCATATTTTCAAACATCGTATCTTTTGTACTCTCAGTCTTTTCAACTTTCTTACCATCAAATATTGTCTCAGCAGCAGCAGGATTTAAGAAGCGACATAATAATTTTGTACTCTCAAAATCTTCCTCTTGATCCTTAAAGTGATTAGTTAAAATCCATGTATACTGTGCAGGTGATAGGTTAGAAATTTCTTGGGAGAAGGGAGATACATGGAGGGATTTTGCAACTACCCAAAGATCACGGAAGGGGATTAACTCGGCTTTTTTTTTAACTCAATCAGGGTCGAATCTTGAGTTTGTGCCATTATATCATAACAATTATAAATCTCATTGAAAATAGGAGCCTGAAGATTTTGAATGAACTTAGTAGCATCTTCAAGACTAATTTTCTCACCATTAACAGAATCTAATGCATAGATTAATAGTGCCTGTTGAAGAACAACTGCACGAAGGGCTGGATCTTGACCCAATGGAGAAGTAGGCAACTGGCTCAATGCACTCTGTTGCTGAAGTACACTTAAAGTATGCATCTTTACTTTCAAACCATTTACTACTTCAAATTCTTTTTCAACTCGATTCAAACTACTAAAGCTTGTCAAATCCATGTTATGACTCCTTGTACTTATCTTTTATAATTGTTATCTTGCCACCAGAGTGGCTGCAAGTTCTTATAATTAAAGCATTCTAAACGATCTTTTTCTTTACTTAAATCAAAATGATGCTTTGCTTTACAATGATCTATTTGCCATACTTTTTTCTTCTTATTACATCTTCCACGATTACCCCAATTCATATCTGGAAGCCATAAAGACTCAATATACTTTTTAAACTCGTCAGAAGTTAACCCAACATAATGAAGAAAAAAAGGAGTAGTTTTATTTTTTATGATAGCTTGATACAAATCTGCTTCAAATTTATGTCTATAATACTCATGTTGTTTATAATTTTCAGAGGTTACAGAACTTTTTGTATTTTGGGCTTGCTCTCTATAGGTTGCCCATCTAACATTTCCAGGTTCATAGTTACCTGTCTGATTAGGAAATCTATCTAAAGTTGTCTCTTTTACACCAAATTCAATTACATGTTTATTATATGATTCACCAACATCTTTGTAGAATCCTTCAAATGTTTGCCACTCAGGACATACAGTTATATCAGAACCTCCATAATCTTCATATCTTGAATTATTAGGATTAAGGCAACGCTGCATCATATGTTGCCAAATACCATTTAATCTGGTATGAGACATGCCATGAGTTCTGGTCAAATCCCCTAATCTATTTATTGAGGCACATCCACAATTTTTCGAGGAGCCATCTAGCAAATGAAAGGCATTAACTAAACGAATTGTTCCATCTTTAGCACATTTACATGTCCAATAATCGGTCTTATTATTTTCATGCCCTGCATAATCAATAATTTCCCAATCTCCAAATTTAGAAATGTTTCCAAATCTTTTCAAAATTGAAAAATTTTCACGCTTAACTAAAACTCTATCTGTCTTTAATTTTCTCATAGTATACCTTCAACTATAAGTATATCATATATTAAGCTATTTTACAATGCTTATTTTATGCGGGTACACCAACAACAGTAGAAGAAGTGTAACCAAAATCTACCCCTTCTAAAATTCTGAGATCCCCACCATTTATATTATAACTAGCTGATACAGAGTGGCACCAAACTCCTGTGAAGATTGTAGATTTTGTAGGCACACCAGAACCTGTGGGCGAAATTTCGACCTTCAAAATCCCAAAACTAGCATTATTATTCACGATGTCATCACCAGAAATTCCAAGAATTTCTAAAGCATCCGAAACATACAGCATAACTCGATCTGCATGAAGAGAATACTCATCAACAGTTCTTGGTAAACGCTCAACAGGTTTCCCCTGTTGATCAGAATCAAGCTCAAATCGAAAGTCTGTGTTTCGACGCTGAGTTTGCGTAAAAGATTGAACAGCCCCAATCTTGGCTGACTGCTGAGCCAATGAAAGAAGAGCTGCAGGATTACTAAGTGTAGTTGCATCCAAATTTTTTGGAAGTAGGAATAGTGAAACACTAGTTGACAGCCTTGCATTAGTATTACCGAGTTCAGCCATTGTGATTCTCCTTAAGGTTCTTTAAAATCTTTTCTTTATCAAATTACTGAAGGTTAAGCCCAAGTGTTATGAAAATTATATCTGCCTCTAAGACTGGCACGATACCTACTGAAACGTCCAGCCTCGTCGCATCATTAGCATCAACAGTTACAACAGGCTGTGTAAATGAAACAATAATATTGCTCTGTTGAATAGTTGAAAGAATCGCAGAAACTACTGTAGCTACCTGACTTGGCGTATTTGCTAAAAGTTTCTGACCGATGAAAATTGGGTCAAGAAGTCCACGCAATGTTTGAGTGGTGTAATCAGCAATCTGAGTCACCTGGAACAACTGCGAAAGTACTGTAGAAGGATCTGTTGTAGTCCCAAACAAAACTTTAGGAACAGACTGAAGTGTGTCAATCACACAAACACCCTCATTAATAAGCAGGGATTTTTCTGCCTGTGTTAAAGTATTTGTAATTGAGGCAAATCCAGAAATAACTTCACGAGTCATTGGCTGTGCCACATCATAAGCTGGATTACAGCGAACACCAGCCAAGGCTGCTGCAACAAATTGACTGCCAACCGCTGTTGCAGTTGTTGCCTGTCCAATAAACATTGTATTCTTAACAGTTGAAGAATTCAAAAGAACAATACGATTGTCAGCTACTGCTGCAGCATATTGAGTCATATCTGAATCTGAATAAGAGGCAACCGTTTCATCAAAACCAACAATGGCTGTTCTTTCTAGTTTATTAATAGTAGAACTTGCAGTATCTACATGCTGCTTAATTGCTGACAGAAGCTGTGCATTCGAAGCTCCTTCCAAGGAAACTACAATACTAATATTCTGTGTAGAAAGAAGCTTATTCAAAGCAGCTTGAACTTTAGCAATAGGTGATCCACCGTCAAATGGACTTTCCTGGCACACACAAACTTCTGGGGCACCATTTTGGAATGCCAAACTTGCTCCAAGTGAAATAGAATTAGAAACGCTAACTGGACCATAATCAGTTACAACTGCTGCTAATGTAAAATAAAACTTAGGTGTATAATCGGCTGCAACTTTAGCATACTCATAAGTTACATAATAAGTAACACCTGCAAGAGGGGCTTGAGGAGTTTCTACAAATGAACCTGCAGTAAAACCAAGAATTGCATTAGCTGTTCCTGTGCCAATGTAAAGTGAGGAATCTGAAACATCAGTCGTAGAAATTATCAAAGAACCAGGAGTAGAAGATCCTGCAACAACAGTTACCGTATTTGTATCTAGTGTCACAGCGGCTGTAAGAGCAAACACTCGCCCACTAACAGTTGCACCTGTAGTTAAAGTTGCACTTGCTTGGGCAAGAATAGTTCCCTTAAAAGATGAGCCAGTTCCTAATGTAGCAGAACTTCCAACTTGCCAATAAACGTTACCTGCATTTCCACTGTTAATCATAACGACTGAAGAGGCAGCAGCGGTTACTAGGGTAGAACCAATCTGGAATACCCATTGAGCATTGGGATTGCCCTGACCATCTAATGTAAGAGTACCCGTAAGAGCTGCTGAAGAAGAGAATTTATAAACTCCTGCAGTGAGAGTACGTCCACCTAAATCGCCTGTTAGAACTGTTGCACCAGTAAGAGCTGCAAAAGCAGTGTATGCAGCATTAGCGTCAGCTAAAGCTGTTGCAGCAGCTGCATCACCATTATGTGTAGTGCCAACAACGGTTGGTGTTCCTGTAATAGAACCTGCTGGGCTGAGAGCAACATTTCCTGTAAGAGTTGTGCTTCCTGTATTTGTAATTGTGCTACTTGCAATAACAGCATATGTAGAAGCTGAAGCAAGAGCAGGTACAGTAACCTCAGTGGCAGAAGCCACTGCAGCAATTGAATGCCCTGTAAAATAAGCATTCATTGTGGCAGCAACTTCAGCAGCTGTGGTTTCAGTTGTAAATGGAATTGTTTGCACTGCACCATTTTTAATGGCTAATTGGAAATTTAATCCGTTAAGACTTGCATAAGGATCAAAGGTTGTACCAGTAAGTTGAGCAGCAAGGGAAAGCCATTCTACATTACCACTATTCAATGTAAAGTCAACACCATTGTAATAGACAATAAAATTTGAATCCTGGATATTTCCATCGATAGAAACTGCAGCAGGAGATAATGTATCTGTAGATCCGCTACCACGAAGAATTGCAACGTTAGATGCAGTATTCGTTAGCTTTCCTGTTCCTATCAGAGCAGGTATGCGTACACCCTGGCCGCTTGTAGGCTCAGCGTTAGCCTGAACAGTTGTGAACACACCTGGGGTTACAAATTGGCCATTAACTTGAGGCATAGGAATCTCCTTATAACTACTAAGTTTTAAATCTATTTTTTCTTACAAAAATTTGTTTATAAATAGCAACATCCTACGACTAGCGTAGTATCTCTATATATACTCATTTTTATTATACTTTTTATCTCTTAAATGAATCTTATCTACTTAAATTATGGAATACTAATTGCGAGACTCAAATTACCTGTTCCATTAGCATTTATAGCCCCTAAAGTGACATAGAAAGTACCAGAAACTAAGGGAACACCGCTTATAAGCCCTGTAGAGCCGTTCAGACTCAATCCTGCAGGTAATGCAGAAGCACTATAAGAAATTGGACTATTTGTAGCTACAATCTGGTAATTAAAATGTACAAGGGTATTGTTATCTACTGCTGCTCCTACTACCCATCCAGCTGCATTTCCTACAACCAAATGAGTACCATCTACCACTGTTGTAATTGTAGTTGTATGAGTTCCTTGAATAACTGTATCTCCTGCGGTCATTCCAGTTGTACTATTTATAATTAAATTGGTACTATTTGTTACCGTTGTAACATTAAAAGGCAATCCAGACCATTGATACAATGTTGGACTTATAATTATGGGAACTGGACCTGACAAGGGAACACTTACACCAATCCCACTTATATTTACAATTGGAAGAGGGGTATCCACCCATTCCGAGTAAATATCAATTACAATTCTATTTGTAATCCACCATCTATTATCCTGCATTACTCTACTTTCAGAAGGCATATGGGATTTTACAATTTCAATTCCATTTATTGCTAATTGGTGGGTCAAATCTTTAAAATGATCATAAATTGTATCAATAATTTCATCTCTAGCAATTGTGTCATCAATTATATAAATATTAATTGTAACTGTTGAGGTAATACTGGCAAAATGATTATCTTCTGTCACTACATTAAAGGAATTTTTTATTTGATTTTGATCTTCTGGACCGAGATATCGGGTCTCATTACCTGAATAAGTGTCAACGACGAGTGCAGGAAATGCTGCATTATCCTGTGGGATAATATCCCCAATAAAAATTTTGCTAGTGTCGAACGACCACATTCCATTTGCATCTTCTATATAAGGATATTTCCATCCAGCTGGATTATTAGAAGGAGAAAAGATATCTCTTAATGCTAGAATAAAAGAGTCTCTTATCTTTTTTTGGATCTGGAAGGGATTTGTTGACATTTTATAATCCTGATGGAATTAAATATATAGGATGGTTACGTTCTACTTCAGCTGTATCGAAATTTTGGTGTAAGACATAATGTTTAAAACGCGAAGCAGTCACTTTTTGTATCCAGAGCCTTTCATTATTGCGTCTAACTAAAAAATCGCCTTCTGTAATTAGTGGTTCCCATAGGGTCCAAGATCTTGGTGTGTAAGTTCGCTTACGTCCAAACTCTGATACTTCAACTTGTTCAGGACCACTAGATAATAAGCTGACCCAAATTTCGATTGGGGCAAAGTAGCCACTACTAGTGAATCCATTTGCATTACCAATAACTAGATTAGTAGTATCAGTAATAGAAGTAACTGTAGTAGTATAAGATCCTTGCTGAATTGTATCCCCTGGATTAATTCCTGTGGTACTAGATACAGCAATATGAGTATTATCTGAAATATTAGAGACAGTAAAATTTACTGCAGTTGTAATATCTTGAATATTTAATGCCCCGACTATATACCCTGTTCCTTGACAGATATTATCCTGCCCATGTTGTTGGGATGTGTGTCTAACTTTATTAAAAAGAGGACATATAAAATTAGAAGAAAAAATTCGTTTATACAAAAGTACACGCTCTCCACCTTGCTGCAAGATCCATTTGTCCTTCTCTCGAATTGAGAGGAAATACCATTCCCTTGAATCGGGTCCGAACTGCTCTTGTGTAGGAAGTATCTGGTACGAATCGCCCACTTTAATTCTCCATTTTTTTGACTTTTGCCCAACGTTTGAAAGAAGCTTCTTTACCTGTTTGTCGCATAATATCTGATGGTGGATTTTCTATCCAATATTTTTCTAATATTTCACTTTGCTTTTTCTTCTGTTCGTCTGTCCATACACGACCACAATGTTTACGTTGTTCTTCTGTTCTAATTTTTCCTCTATGGGATTCAGCAGCATTTTTAATATGTTCAGGAGACTGTTTTTTACCTAAATGGGCTAAGGACATTAATTTCTTAGTTTCTTCAGTATGCTTTCTACCTAACATTGGAGAGGTAACTATTTGAACTATATTATAACCTTTTTCTTTATTAGAAGAATCATAATAGTCAAGCCAATATTGTTCCCTTTCCATAAGTTGATTTCTATTTAATACCAATTCAACAATTTCAAATTCAAAAGCTTCTGCACCGTATTTATTCCAAGCATTTTGTAAACGAGGTGAATGATGGATATTGTCTCTTAACTCCTGCCTATGCTGCCACCATCGTCTAGTAAAATTAATAGCAGAACCAATATAAAGCATCCCATTAACTATATTTCTAATCCTATAAATACCTGATTGTTTCATATACCTAAGTTTAACACATCTTTACATTATCTGCTATCTCTTAAATTTTTGGTTGCAATGCCACAATAGCTGCTTGATATGTTGCTTCATCAATAAATGTTATATCTGTTGCCCCAAGTTCTACAAGTAATCTTGTAACTGTAGCTTGATCCATCCCTTCTGTTTGTTGATAGCCTCTTGACGATTTAATATAGAATTTCATTATCTCATTCTCCTAGCTGAAACACGACCATATGCCGACGGAGTAGTTCCCGCTGAAAAAGTCGCAAATACTTTAATATAGACAGTAACGGCTGAAGCGGCTGAAACCCTCCATGCTGGAACTGACGTGCTAGAAATCGTTGATGACGCTGTTAAAGGATAACAGAACTCTGCAGTATTGTCTCCGTAAGCTAAATCTGTATAGGTACTACCTGAATAAAGGGAAAGACCTAGGAGGATATTTCCTGTATAGACGGGACCGAAATTAACGCTCCCTAATCCTGTCACCTCCCAGTCTCCAGCTGATAAGGCTATACTTGTGAAATTTGTCCATACTCCAGTTACGAGTGTAATAGGACTTCCCCCGCTGACAACAGAA
>Ga0265323_10000040_pt1 | contig 70373 bp, 74 predicted proteins | sample 41225metaG_FD_193580 | JGI IMG/M metagenome (GOLD analysis project Ga0265323, IMG submission 193580) | Rhizosphere microbial communities from Carex aquatilis grown in University of Washington, Seatle, WA, United States - 4-12-25 metaG | ecosystem: Host-associated > Plants > Roots > Rhizosphere...
TTATGGAGCAGGCGCCGGTGTAACTGCGGCTGGCATTTTTGCAGATATTCTGAGGGTTGCAAAAGTGTAATAATTTTATAAAAATTATTTTTGCAAAATTTTCTGTACATTGATAAAAAAGACAATATAAAGTTTTCCGGGATTATTCCGGTTTCAGGATGATCCCGGTATTTTGTCTTCCATCGATCTTGATTATTAAAGGTTTGTTGAACCGAACCACTTTTAAATACTTGCTTTCATAATGCACGGGTTGTTTAGCCAGATAATCTGAATCTAAGAAACCGTCGTTTATATATGGGTTCACTGTCATATATCCAACCCGAAAAGAAGTCAGGTTTTGGAAAAAATGTGTTCCCTGGCTGGGATCTATCCTGTAATTTTCCAATCCTGCTTCAATGATAATCCTTGCTTCAGTAATTTGCGCCCACTTAACCGGAATTCCAAGCCACGGATCATTTGATCCCCATCTACCCGGGCCAGCTAAAATATAATTTCGTTTTTCATCTCTCAACATTAAATTAATTTTTTCAATTTCTTCAGCAATTTTTGAATTATCTGAAGGTTTGAATGATTCCGGTTTAACATAAACAAAATCGCAAATGCCCTGGAATAGACCATTTCCCATAGCCTGTTTTGAATATACAAGAGATAATTTTGGTTCATAATTTTCAATTTTAACTTCTAATCCCTGATCAATTTCTACAACAGGCCTGATTTGCAGAAAATAAAAAGTTTTCAATTCACCGGGCATGGTATCAAGATCAATGGCAAATTCAATTTCAATCGGGTTATTCATCTCCTTTTGTCCGATTTCAAGAAGTTCTTTTAACACCGAGGCAAGCGGAAAAACATTATGATTAAGTATATTTGAAAAAGTTATTACTTTTTTGCCACCTTCAACCGGTAAATCAGTTATATTATGGCTTTCAATATCGTAATACGAAACTGCATTTTTTATAGCTCCGTCATTTTCCGCATCATTAATTTTCAGCTTCAAAATATTTACTTTGTCATCGACCGATGGATGCCAGTCTTTGGGGTCAAGATTCAGGGCATAAAATGTTTTTTGAGTTTCGCGTAAAACCATTTCAGGATTTGATAATTGAAGCACTTTTTTAGGATATTTTGGTGAAAACCTCAAACCTGCTCCTCCTTCAACAATATATTTTCCCAAACCATAGGCTATATTGGCAACACCATCTTCAGGCGTTTCAGGTTTAATGGGATAAAAATTAACTGAACGTGCAACCCCGCTGATGGCAGGGTAATAACAATTCCTGTATGTCCGTCCGCAAACTTCCTCCAAAATTATTCCCATTTTTTCCTCATCAATAATATTCGATGTGGCAGACATATAGGTTTTACTTACTCCGAAATAAACGGAAGCATACACACATTTTACGGCATCAGCCACCAACTGAACAGTTGCATCCACATTGCCATGAACATGGGGTATCATATAAGTTGAATAAATGCCTGCAAATGGCTGGTATTGCGTATCCTCAAGTTTACTTGATGAACGTATGGCAATGGGCTTCTTTATGCTTTCGACAAAGCTTTTCAAATCGCTTTTTAGACGATTGGGCAAATTGGCTTTTACAAAATGTTTCAATATTTCTTCATCTGGTATATCAGAAAGTCCAACCTTATAAAGATTATTTAATTCCATGAATTCATCAAATAGATCGGTTGTTATCACAACGGTCCTGGGAATTGAAATTTGAATATTTTCAAACTTTTTATGAAGATTATATTTTTTAATTATGGAATCCACAAAAGCCAGTCCACGTCCTTTTCCACCTAACGAACCTTCACCAATCCGGCTGAAAGTAAGATATTCATCAAAACTTTTTTTATCGAACGAAGCTATTACTCCTCTGCCTTTGCTAAAACGGTAATTTGAAATGGCATCGTAAATATATGCCCTTACCTGATCGGGAGTTTCGAAATCGGCAACCTGGAATGACCTGAATAGCCTGCCAATAGCGAAAAGAGCACGGGCATTTAACCATTTTGATATCTCATTTCTATTAGCATGGTAAACCAAAACATTATCGGGAATTTCAAGAATTACATGCTGTAATTCAGCCAGATCAGATGCTTTGGCCACATCTTTTTTTGTTTCAGGATCGGTAAAAACAAGTTCACCAAAACCAAAATTTTCAAGAATATAATTGCTTAAATCGCGGGATAATGTTTTTGAAAGTTTATGAACAAATCCTGCATTTAATTCTTTTGCTTTTTTTTCATTTGATGCATCCGACGATTGAAAAAGGAAAGGCATATGAGGGTCATTTTTGCGGACCAACTTGCAAAGTTCGAACCCCTCGCGGGTTTCGACAAAGCGTTGATTGTTCTTTTTATAACTAATATCAGAAACAATACCTAACATTTGATGTCCAAATTTATTATACAAAGCCTGGGCATCATCATAAGTTTTTGCGAGCAAAATTTTCGGACGGCCGCGTAAACGAAGCATTTTTTGGTGTTCATTCAATCCTTCCTGCATAAAATTCCTGCTCTGCCTGATAACTATTTTATAAAGTGCAGGTAAAATCTGAGAAATATAACGTACCGAATCTTCAACCAGTAAAATTGTCTGAACGCCAACCTGCAAAATATCATGTTCTGCATTCATTCTGTCTTCGATAAGCTTAATAATTGCCAGCAATAAATCGGCATTGCCCAGCCAGCAAAAAACATAATCGATGGCCGATAAATCCTCATTTTGTAAACGAAATGAAACTTCTCTTGAAAACTGGGTCAGGATTACAATTGGAATACTCTGGTACTGTTTTTTAATAAGATTTGCAAGTCCGAAGGGTTCGGTGTCGCCAATATTCAACATCAATATAACAAGGTCAATATTGTCTGTTTGAAGAATTTCAAAAGCCCTTTTTGCTGTATTGGCCTGGATTAAAATGGGAGGAAAACGCATGCTGAGTTCGGTGTACTCATTAAAAATTTGTTCATCGATACGGCCATCTTCTTCGAGTATAAAAAAATCATAATTGCTGCAAATCAGCAATACACGGTAAACCCTTCGTTGCATAAGTAAATTGAAAGCAGTATGATGAAACTCTAAATGCTGGGCATCAAAAAATTCCGGTTGCATAGGTACTCCTGAATTTCAGTTATTTTACTAAGTTACGGAAATTTAAAAAAATTATTATATGATTTTTCTGAATTAGAAATCAGAGTTATTATCAATTTTCATTTAATAGCATGTTAAAGACAAACCGAAAGCTTTTTTATAAGTTAATTTTTACTTAATTTTATTCAAATATTAATTTCAAAATCAAAGCCATGTCAAAATCTAAAGACGAAAAGAAATCGAAAAAAGATTCCGGGAAAGAATCAAAAAAAATAAAAAAAGAAAAGAAAAATGGTAAACTGACCAACGAATATTATTTGGCAGAGCTCGGTAAACTCCAGATTGAACTAGTAAAACTCCAGGAATGGATTAAAAATAAAGGTTTAAAGATTGTGCTCATTTTCGAAGGAAGGGATGCAGCCGGAAAAGGCGGAGTGATTAAACGAATTACTGAAAGTTTAAATCCTCGTTACTGCAAGGTTGTGGCATTGGGTGTGCCGACAGAAAAAGAAAAAACCCAGTGGTATTTCCAGCGTTATGTCCCGCATTTGCCTGCTGCCGGTGAAATGGTATTGTTCGACCGAAGCTGGTATAACCGCGCAGGAGTAGAACATGTTATGAGATTTTGCAGCGAAAAAGACTATGAGGAATTTCTCCTCTCCTGCCCCGAATTTGAAACATTGATTATCCGTTCCGAAATAATTTTAATAAAATACTGGTTTTCCGTGAGCGATGAAGAACAGGAAAAACGATTTCAGGAAAGAATTAACGACCCAACAAAACATTGGAAAATAAGTCCCATGGATATCGAGTCGAGAAAGCACTATGTCGATTACAGCATTGCAAAAGATAAAATGTTTTCCCACACCGATACCAAGCAATCGCCCTGGTATGTTGTGGAAGCTGATGATAAAAAGAGGGCCAGGTTAAATTGTATCAGCCATTTGTTATCGCTGATCCCATACAAGGAAATACCTTATAAAAAAATTGAAGTCCCGCATCGCCAGGACAACAGCAATTATGTGAGGCCGCCAAAAGACACCCAGACTTATGTGCCGGCTGAGTACTAAAGATTTTATTTCATACCAGAAAAAATGTTTTTGAGGATTAACGAATATCAATTCAATGTCGTTTAATTAAGTAAAAAACTAAAATGAAGTTGTCATTGCGAGGAACGAAGCAATCTCTTTATCAACAGATTACTTGGCTACGCTCGTAATGACGACCTTAATTAAACGACATTGAATATCGATTGATGATTTCTGATTTTAGAAGTGTAAGAATTTCACAAGTCCGAAATCGTTTATCCCTGGTCGGTATCCAATTTAAGAAGTTTTCTTATAAGCACTGTATAATTTTTTTTCTCCTAACTTTCTTAATATCATTATCGGATGGAATAAGATGATTCGATTAAATTCATTTTATTTATCATTCAGCAAATCAAATACTTTTTCAACCTTTTCTTCCAAAGGCAATATTCCATCAATCCAGTTAATCCGGAAACCTTCCCGTTCCATCTTGCGAAACCAGGTCATCTGGCGTTTCGAAAATTGATGTATGGCAATATTGAGCTGGTTAAACATTTCATCGTAAGTAAGCTGTTCTAATAGATACAATGTTACAAACTTGTATTCCAAACCATAATAAATTAAATCTTCAGGTAAAATATTTCGGTCAAGAAGCTGTTGCACTTCTTCAATTAATCCATTTTTAATCCTCGTTTTCAACCTTTCGGTTATCCGTTGTTTTTGAAATTCCCTATCAAATTTTACACCTACAACCAGGCTGTTTATTTCGGGATAATTGGTTTGTTCTTCAGCATGTTCTTTATGGTAAATTTCAATTTCAACAGCCCTGATAAGTCTTTTGCGGGTTATCGTGTCGGTTGTATTGTGAAGTTTTCTGTATTTAGAAAGCAATTTGGAAAGTTCTTCATCCGGTTTATTACTGAGTTCGTTTCTAAGCGGCAAATTTACCGGCACTTTAAGCATCTTGTATGATTTCAAAACCGATTCGATGTATAAACCCGAACCTCCGCATAAAACAGGCACTTGCCCGGCTAAAGTAATCGATTTAAAAACATCGAAAAAATCATTTTGATATTCGTACAAATTATATTTGTCGCCGGGATCGCAAATATTAATAAGGTACGATTTTACCAATTGTCCTTCCACGATATAATCCCTTAAATCCTTACCTGTGCCGATATCCATATATCGGTAAACCTGTCGGGAATCGGCGCTTATTACCGCAGAACCAAGTTTGGAAGCTATATTTGCCGCAAGGGTTGTTTTACCACTTGCAGTTGGCCCGAGAATAGTTATAAGATTGTATTTCATTGAAGGATTATTTCGGATAACATTAAGAAATTATCGTATGTAAAAAAATTATACATTTGTTTTGGATTTGTGAGAGACTGGTTATCAAAACAATTTAAATTTTTAAGCTTTAATAATAAAATGAAATCCAAAATTAAGAAAATATGGAAAAGGATATGGCAAATAAACTTTCAACCCTATTCTGAATGGGAAATAATAAACTCTGAACCGAATTCAAAATCTTTGCTTCTCGGGGAATTTATATTTCCAATTACCATAACCATTGCTTTAACAACATTTGCCGGAAATATATTTGCGATGAGTACGAATAATTACACTTTTTTATATGTATTGATTAAAACCATATCCGTTTTTTGTACGTCATTTTTTACGTTTTATGTTTCAACTCTTCTTGTTTATGAAATTAATCTGAAGCTTGGATTTTTAAAAGATTATAGAAAAATTTTTATTCTTTTTACCTATTCATTCTCAGTATTCTGGACCGCTTTAATAATTTCTGGAATCCTCGCCGATTATAAAACACTTGGAAGTTTCCTTAAATTTCTTGGCTTGATCGGTATTTACCCGTTCTGGGTTGGACTTGATATTTTACTTAATATTCCCATTGAAAAGAAAAATAAATTTTTCATTTTATCACTGACAATTGTAGTGATAGTTTATTTTCTGATCGACTGGTCCTTTGGTTTAATATTAAGAGCTGTATATTTTGCAGGATTGTTAACTTAATTTAACATGATTTCGATGCAAAAAAAGATAAAAAACAATAAATCATTAATCTTTCTTTGTCTTGAAACAAAGAAAGTTACAAATAAAATTCAAGAAATAATGAAGCTTTTACACATAAGCCTGCACACTCTCGCCATTTTTTCCTGCTTACATACTTTCCCGCCAAAGGCGGGATTAAATTATAATTCCATTTCGACTGCGTGCTTGTTTGAGCGAAGTCGGAGACAGAGCAAGTTTACGCAGTCAAGTCTTTTTACTCACTTCGTTCGTGAGAACACTTCGTTTAGTTCTTTGGTTCGTTTCTTTTTTGACGAACTTTTCTCATGACCGTAGGGAATAAAAAAGAAATGAATATAAAATGCAGAAAATTAAAAATATTACAAGTTTAACTAAATCAAACTCTCATCAATTAAAAAAACATGCAATCCGAAAGGCCCAAAATAGAAATCAAAAACAAGAAAGCTTCTTTTGAATATGAATTTCTTGAACGCTATACTGCGGGAATTAAGCTTACAGGGACTGAGATAAAATCTATCAGGGCCGGAAAAGCGAACCTGGTCGATGCATATTGTTATTTTACAAATGGTGAACTCTATGTAAAGGGAATGAATGTTGCAGAATATGAATGGGGAAGTTATAGCAATCATGAGCCCTATCGCGATCGGAAATTACTTCTTAGGAATAAAGAGCTTACAAAATTATTTAGAAAATCGCAGGAAAAGGGACTTACGATAATAGCTTATCGTTTATTTGTGAATGAAAAAGGATTGGCGAAGCTCGACATTGCATTGGCAAAAGGGAAAAAGCAATATGATAAGCGGCAGGATTTAAAGAAGAAAGATGCCAAACGCGAAATCGATAAAATGATGAAAGTTTAATTTCTCATTTATTTTCATAAACAGGAAAAGGTACAATAGCCCCAAACTGGTAAATCAACACCTTTTTTGAGGTAAGTAAATCGCCCTTCCATATTGCATTTACGACTGCCGCATCAGGTATCCGGTAAAAAAGATGATTCTTGATAGGAGGTATGGCATTTTGAAGCCATTCATTCAGCCCTTTTGAGCGGCCGTCCTTTTCAAATGTCAAAAACACTGGGGTTGCTGAAGATACCGTCCGGTCTGATATTCCGGATTTTGTGGAAAACCTGAATATTTCAAACTGGCTTTCCCTGGTAATTGCGACAGGTGTGTAACTAAACCATGAAACATGGAATTCAGTAGTACGGCGTCCTATAAATAAATCCAGGTAATCTTCCTCAATTTTCTTCATCATATCCAAATCGGCTTTGAAAACTTCCACGTCCGGAAGAGTTTCATCTTCCGCTAAAATCATTTCAAAACGTCGTTGCCGGATTTTCATGATCACATTGGCAGCTTCATGGGCTTTTTCTTTAATGCTTTTTGAAACAGTCTTTGGCTTAATTACAGGCACTTTTATGCTTAATGAATCTTTAATAATAGTTTTATAAAAAGTATCTGCTGATTCAGAATAAAATCCCTGCATCGACATTTCCCTAAAATCAGGAACTGTTTCAGGGTTTTTTGGTATTACTACCGGATTAGGTAAATCAAGGGCCGGAATTGATGGATTGAGAATTATTCCTGCTTTCGTTAAATCGAATAAAGATTTGTAATCGAAACCTTTTTCTGTCTTTAGTGCATACATTTCATCCGGATCCGGTTCACTTAAAGGAATAATATTTATGCTGTCGATTTTCCATTCAATGCTGTTTTCTTTTGGCGCTCCTTTAATTCCCAGGAATTCTTCAGCATAGGCAAAATAGGGACCAGAATAAATATTGGTACGTTTTGTAACAACTTTAATAGCAAGAGTTGTTCTGGGTAATGAATAAACAAACAGGCCCTCTGCACTTTTTAACGGAATTTCCCCGACTTTTTGAACAGAAACTATACCCTGGCTAAATAAAAAAGATGATAAAAAAAACAGTTTAAAAAATAAGAAAGTGTTAATTGTCCTCATTTTTAGAATATTTTATTTTTAAAAATGCTTTTGCAATATACTGTATAATATTGGAAGCTATTAAGGCTTCCTGTCCTAAATCTTCAACAGCCAGATCGCCTGCCATGCCATGAAGAAATACTCCGGTTAAGGCTGCCCGTTGGGGTTCATAACCCTGCGATAACAAAGATACAATAATACCGGTTAAAACATCACCGGCACCGGCAGTTGCCATACCTGCATTTCCAGTAGGATTGAAATGGCACGATCCATCCGGAAAAGAAATACATGTATAGCGGCCTTTAAGAATTATTACAACACCTAATTCTTTCGACATATATTGTTGCTTTATCAGCCTTTCGAAATTATTTTCAGAAGCTCCAAAAAGACGATCGAATTCGCCCGGATGTGGTGTAAGGATAGAATTTTTTGGAATATTTTTTATCCATTCTTTGTTCAAAGCAAAAATATTAAGTGCGTCAGCATCAATAACCAGAGGCTTTTCAGATTTTTTTATAAGTTCAATAAGTAATGACTGAGTTTTTTTGTCTTTTCCAATTCCAGGACCAATTCCAATTGCAGAAAATTTTGAAATATCAGGAATTGAGGTGATAAAAGATTTTTCTTCATCATTGCTTACAAGGGCTTCAGGAAATGAAGAATGAATAATGTTAGATAAGCTGTATGGAACATGAACAGTAACCAAACCACAACCTGATCTCAAACAAGCCTTTGATGTAAGCACAGCAGCGCCAGCCATTCCAGTACTCCCTGCAAAAATAAGTGAATGTCCGAAAGTTCCTTTATTCCCGAATTCAGGTCGTTTCTTTATAACAATGTTTTCTAAACCTGTTAAATACCAATCGGTTTGAAGCTGATGAATTATGTTTGGATGTAAACCTATATCTAACAAATGCCATTGTCCCACAAAATTTGAATTTTCAGCAAAAAAGAAAGAAAGGAAAGGAAACTGAAATGTCAAAGTGTGATGAGCATTAAAACCAATGGATTCATTTGTATTATTCTCGCCAGAAAGTCCGGAGGGAATATCTATCGCTATTTTTGCCCCGGGACAATGGTTGAGATACTCAATTGTTTCGGCAAAAATTCCATCCGGTTGCCTTGTTAATCCAGATCCAAACAAAGCATCTATTATAATATCGTCTTTATATATTTGAGGAAACTGGTCAGATGAATTTATTTCAATTATTGGCACTGTGCTGTTCAGGGTTAACCATTCTAAGTTTTGAGCTGCATCTGGTGATAATTTGTTCCCTCCTTTAACCAGGAACACCTCAACCTTAAAATCTTTTGCTTTAAGGAGCCGGGCAATAGCAAGCCCATCGCCTCCGTTATTTCCGGATCCTGTAAAAATTTTAAAAGTCCGGTTCCGGTCATATTTTTTAAAAAGCCAGTTAGAACATTGAATTGCAGCCCGCTCCATAAGATTTATGGAAGCTATCGGTTCGTTTTCGATCGTAAACCTGTCTATTTCCCTTTGTTGGTCAGATTTAAATATTTTCATTAAAAATTATTGAGAAATGAAATTATTATCAAATTTATAATAAACTAACATATAATATTTCAAAATTTTAAATAGATAAAGAACTATACTTTGTTCAATTTGTTTAAATTAATCAGATTAATATAATATAATTGTTTCAATAATGATTGTAGCAATTAGCTTAGACCATCTTTTAAAAAATTCAGATAAAATATTTAATAATTTATAAATCTTTGATAAGATTTACCGATTTTATTATATTTGAAAATGTTTAACTTTGGCTTTAGTAAAATACATTGATTTAATATAAAGCTTTTTCAAAATACTTATTAATGAAATATCTGTTTTCCATAGCATTTCTCCTTGTTTTCAATGTACTTCTATTTGATTTATATGCTGCCCCAGTAAATATCGACAGTTTAAAAGATGTTTTAAAGAAAGCAGATGATACTAAAAAACCTGAACTGTATCTGAAGATTGCCAAAGGATATACTGAAAGGAGAAGTTATGATGAATCTATAGACTATCTTAATAAAGCAATAAAATTATCTGGCGGACATGAAAAGAATGAAATTATTATGAGAGTTTATTATGCTCTCGGTGATAATTATCTGTATAAAAATGACTTTGATAATACATTTAAATGTCTTTTTAAATCTCTTGAAATTGCAAATGCGATCAGTGAAAAGGAATTTCAATTAGAAATATATTTACTTATTGCCCAAGGATACCAATACAAATTTAATTATGATGAGTCAATAAACTATTGCAATAAAGCAATTGAATTCGCTGCCGGACTGGAGAACAATAATATGATGGAAAAAATTTATTTTGTTCGAGGCAATGATTATTATATTAAGGGCAATATTGAAAAAGCATTAAAGGACTATTTCAAAGCTCTTGAAATAGCTAAGATAATTAAAAGTATGTACATGCAATCTGATATTTTGAATGCCATTGGTGTTGCATATAAAACAAAAGGGGAGTACCAAAAATCAATTGAATATTATCAGCAGAATTTTAAGGTTCAGGAAGCACTTGGTGATAGTGCAGCCATGGGAAGGACTCTGAATAATATTGGAAATGTATATTGGTCATTTGGTATTAACAAAAAGGCCATTGAATATTATGAAAAAAGCATGGAAATTTTTCAAAATCTTCATTTAGATAATTATGTTGGATTTCTATTAATTAACATTGGAATTGGTTATGCAAAGTCAAAAGATAATAATAAAGCTATCGAGTACTTAAGAAAAAGTTATGCCGTATTTCAGAAAATAAATTTAAAAAAAGGGATGGCACAGGCACAATCCGAGATGGGCACGATATATAGCGAAAATGGGAATTTTCAAATGGCCTTAAAATACCAGGAAGAAGCATTGGCAATATTTAAAGCCATAGGAGAAAACATGAATACTGCAATGACTTTAAGATATATTGCTGAAACCTATAATAAGGCTGGAAATTTAAATACTGCATTAAATTATTTCAAGATGTCTCTCGATTTGGAAAAACAAACCGGGTTAAAAAAAGAAATGCTCGACAATTATAAGGATATTGCTGTCATATATTCTAAATTAGATAATTACAGGAATGCATACCTTAATTTTCAACAATATTCAAACCTGAAGGATTCAACACTTGGAGAAGATTATTTGAAACAGATCCAGGAATTAGAAGCTAAATATGATGCTGATAAGAAAGAAAAAGAAATTCAATTACAAAAATCAGAAATATCTAAAAAGGACCTTGAAGCTAAAAGGAAAAATATTCTCCTTTTCGGTGTAGGTTTAATTGCTATAATGATTTTGGTATTTTCTTTTATCATTTTCAAACAATATTCGGAAAAGAAGAAAGCCAATATTTTGCTTGCCGAACAGAATGATGAAATCAAAAAGCAGCGTGACCAGATTTTCCAGCAAAAGAAAGAAATTACAGACAGCATTCACTATGCAAGCCGAATCCAGCGGGCTGTTTTACCTTCTCCCAAATTACTCGAGGAATATGGCCTGCAATATTTTATATTGTACAAACCACGCGATATTGTTAGCGGCGATTTCTACTGGATGAACCAGAAAGATAACAAGGTTATTATTGCCGCTGCCGACTGCACCGGCCATGGCGTACCGGGAGCGTTTATGAGCATGTTGGGTATGGCTTTGCTAAATGAAATAGTTTCAAAGGGTGAATTTCAAAATGCTGCGCAAATACTAGACCAGTTAAGGAACCTGGTTGTTAAATCGCTTCATCAGAGTGGCAAGTCTGAGGAAACAAAGGACGGTATGGATATTTCACTTTGCATGATAGATAAAGACTCTGGAAACATACAATTTGCCGGAGCATTTAATTCACTTTTCCTTATAAGGAATAAGGAACTTCAGGAAGCAAATGCAGATCGTATGCCTGTTGGTTTCCATGATAAACTCGATGTTCCTTTTACCAATACCCAACTTGATATTCAAAAAGGAGATAATATTTATATTTTCTCTGACGGTTATATAGACCAGTTTGGCGGAGAAAACGGCAAGAAATTTATGGCCAAAAAATTCAAACAACTTCTTGTAAGTATCCAGGATCAATCCATGGAGCGACAAAGAGAAACTCTCGATAATACAATTACCGACTGGCGTGGTGAACTCGACCAGGTCGATGATATTATGGTAATTGGATTAAAAGTTTGAATAAAATAAATTATTATTTATAATAATTCCCAACTCCGATATTTCACAAGGTTTTCTGAAATATCTTTAAAATTTACAAGTGGCTTATTTTTGTGATATTTCCTGTAATATTTCAGTAAGAAATTTCCAAAACATTTCAACAGTTTTAATATTGACTTTTTCATCGGGTGAATGAGGATGTTTAATGGTTGGCCCAAATGAAACCATTTCAATCCCGGGATAAACATCGCCGATAATTCCACATTCCAACCCTGCATGAATAACTTTTACTTCAGGTTCCTTCTTAAACAGTTTTTTATAGGTTTCTTTCATTAATTTAAGCACAGATGAATTCAAATCGGGTTTCCATCCCGGGTATTCGCCATCATGAATTGTTTTAGCATGTGCCATGTCGAAAATACTTTCTATCATATTTCCCAAATCTTTTTTAGCCGAATCAACAGAACTGCGAAGCAGGCACGACACAGTTATTTGCGATTCATCTGATTTTACAATTGCAAGATTTGTTGATGTTTCGACAACATCGGGCATTTCAGGTATCATTCGAATTACTCCGTTAGGTAATGCATATAAAGAATCAAGCAAACGTTCCTGAGTAGATTTATCAATCCAAAAATCGGGAATAGAAACCGGTTCAGCCGTAAACTTAATATCGGTTTCCACACCAGCTAATTCTTCAATATACATTTTATGGAATGAACCGACACTTTGCCTGAAATCATGTGCATGCTGATCAGGAACGGTAACAATAGCAAACGATTCACGTGGTATCGCATTTCTCAGGTTTCCTCCATCAATAGCACATAGCCTCATTTCAAAAAAATGATCGGCATTCCACATAAAACGGTTTAGCAATTTATTTGAATTCCCTCTGCCCAAATCGATATCGACGCCTGAATGACCTCCTTTTAAACCAGTAAGACTTAATTTATATGCTATATGATTTCCCTTAACAGGTTCCTTCTTAAAATTAAAAGTAGCAGTTGTATTCATTCCACCTGCGCATCCAATAATTAGTTCACCTTCATCTTCAGAATCAAGGTTTAAAAGAATTTTACCCGTAATAAAGCCGTCAGAAAGTCCAAAAGCGCCTGTTAAACCGGTCTCTTCATCAATTGTAAATAATGCTTCAATTGGGCCATGTGAAATTTCATTTGATTCCAAAACACTTAGTATTGAAGCAACTCCAATTCCATTATCGGCACCAAGAGTTGTGCCTTTAGCTTTTACCCACTCACCATCAACAAAGGGTTGGATAGGGTCTCTCTCAAAATCGTGTTTTATATTTGAATTCTTTTGGGGCACCATATCGAGATGAGCCTGTAATACAATTGTTGGATTGTTTTCTTTGCCTTTAACAGCCGGTTTAGAAATGGTAACATTGCCAACTGCATCTGTATTATATGCCAATTTATGCTTTTTTGCAAAATTTACCACAAATTCTATTGCTTTGGCTTCTTTTTTAGATGGCCTCGGAATATTGCACAATTCCTGGAAATTCTTCCAGATATTTGCCGGTTGAAGTTTTAATAAATCTGACATATTATTAATTTATTGAAGTTCCTAAAATTAAATCCATGAACAAATTTACAGAAAAAGATAATATCATTTAAAAAGATGTTGGAATGATATATAAAATTATCTATCTAATGACCCTATTAAGGTGGATAGTCTGTAGACTATTAGGCTATTAGGCTAGGAAAAGTTATTAAGTTGTATTTTTGTTTTGAAATTAATAGATATTGACATGCCTGTTTGATTTGCATTTTTCTATATTCCTATAGCCTACAGTCTAAACAACCTAAATATTATAATAATTGCCTGAAAGTTATATATTCTTCCTGATACATCTTTGAAATGAAGGCTGTAATTCGTTCATCAATATTTTCTAAAGAAAAATTTCCTGATTTATAATTATTAATTATTTCAACTGAAATTTCACTTATTGTTCGGTTTCCATCGATGAGAAGCCAGACACAGCTTCCGGTTTCATCAAGACTAACTTTATAATCAGGACTTAAATGTTTGCCTTTAAAAATCTGATAAAAGAAGTTTATTGAAAACCTTGGAACCAACAACTTTATTTTATTTTCATTATTTTTTTCAAATTTTACTATAATAACTGGGATCAGATCGAGTGCATTGATCGATTTTAAAATTCTTCGCTTTTCCCAAAACCCTTTCAACTTTTGATTACATTCAGTTTTCCAAAATAAATTCTCTCATGAATATCAATAATAGATAAATAATGTTTTGAAATATTTAAAATTATTTTTCAGAAGAAACAGGTTTGTTTTCTTTTTCTGCATTACGAAGAGGAATCCAGATAAGGACAATTGCCAATAATGCAAGAACAATAAAACTAATCATAAAAGGAGGATTCTTAAAAAAGTAAAAGTAATCAGTAAGAAAAATATTAAATCCCCTGAATCCGGCTAATATCAATCCCATTAATGCTTCTCCGGCGATAAGGCCTGAAGCAAGTAAAATTCCTACGTTTTCAGAAATTGTTTTCTGATTATCGTTATATTTATTTCTTTCAACAAACCAATCGACTATGCCTTTAATAATACCCCCGATAAAAATTGCAAAAGTTGTTTGAAGAGGTAGATAGAGGCCAATACAAACTAACATGGGACTTTTGACCTGCATCATAATAAAACCTATTCCCATTAAAATTCCGGCAATTATAAGGGGCCACGACATGGCGCCTTCAACAATTCCTCTAGAAAGTAAAGCCATAAGTCCGGCCTGCGGCGCTGAAAGGTTTTTACTGCCAAAGCCACCCTGGTAACCTTCACGCGAACCCTGGGCAATATCTCCATTATTTAATAATACCAAAACTCCAAACATTACCAATCCTGAGAGGATTACACCTAAAATATCACCAATCTGCATTTTCCAGGGAGTTCCACCAAGAATATGTCCGGCTTTCAGGTCTTGCAACATTTCACCGGCAACTGCGGCAGATACACATACTATTGCCGCCACACCTAAAACTGCAGCCACCCCTTCTTTCCCATGTACACCTAATGCAACCATAATTAGGGCTGTTACTACAATGGCTGTAAGAGTAAGCCCGCTTATCGGGTTATTGCTCGAACCAATTAAACCAACCAGGTACCCTGACACTGCTGAAAAAAAGAATGCGAGAAGTATCATTACTGTTGCGGCGACAAAGGCAACCAATGCTGTAGTTTTGAAAATGAAAAAAGTAACGATGAATGTTAAAATTGCGACAAAGAAAATTCCAATGATTATCCAGATAAAACTCAAATCTTTTTCTACTCTTGGTGTATCAACGCTTTGTCCTGCCATTGCTTTTCTCACATCACTGACCGATCTGGCTACACCTGCAAAAAGACTTTTTCTCATTTTGTAAAGAGTAAAAAGGGCGCTTACCAACATTCCTCCTATGGCTATCGGTTTTACAATATACCGGGCTATTTGATTAGCGGTCATTAGCAAGGCATTCATATCTGCCTGATGAGGGGATAATCCCGGATTATTTATCATCAAAGTTGAAGCCAATCCTTGAATATCTAAAGAAGGAGCCATAAAATAGAGTATCATCGGGACCAACAAGCCCCATGCAATAATACCTCCGCTAAAGTTTAAGGAGGCTAACTTAGGGCCAATTATATATCCAACTCCCAAATATGCCGGACTGATTTCAGGCGATCCTATCAGGATACCACCTTGACCAATAAATTTTGTACCGGTTATAGTTTGCTTGAAAAAAATAACAAATTTCTCCCAATAAACTGCAAAAAGTTTTAATTCTCCGAGTAATTTAACTAAACCTCCTAATATAATTGCTGCGAACAGATATATAGATCCTCCGGCACTATTTCGGCCAGCCTTGTGAATTTCAGATGCAGCTATCGATTCCGGAAAAGGCAATTCCACATCCTCAACCATAATCCTTCTTAACAGGGCCACAAACATAATCCCTAAAATCCCTCCTGCAATAAGGATTAGACAGGCTGTAACATAATTTGCCGGTGAAAAGAACGGGTTCCAGATACCGGCTACAAAAAATGCTGGAACTGTAAAAATAGCTCCGGCAGCAACCGATTCACCTATTGAACCAACTGTACGGGCAAAGTTCTCTTCAAGGATGGTACCTTTTACAGTTTTTAAAATTGCCAGTCCGATCACTGCCGCCGGATAAGTAGCAGCAATTGTCATTCCTGCTTTTAGGCCTAAATAGGCATTTGCTGCCCCCAAAACAACTGCAAGAACCAACCCGATAAGCAAAGCCCTGAGCGTAAATTCTGCTATATTCGTTTCCGAGGATACAAATGGAATATATTTCTTTTCTGACATAATAAATTGAATTTTAGTATTTATTTTATTTTACCAAAATGCTCACCAATTACACAATTCTTTTACCGGATTATTAATTTTCAACAAAGATGACCAAGCTCCGTAAAGATAAATATTTTCTTTTTCCTCACTGTTTAAGTTGAATGAAAAATCATTCCATAAAGTAAACTTTAAGAACAATAGATTGTTAAATTAACAATCTGTTACAAATATTGATAAAATTATAGTTTTATATTTGCAAAATATTTGATTGTTCATGATTTTGCATACATCAATTCTTAACAAAAAGAATAAATGAAAATTTATTTAACAATAATTATTTTAATTAGTTGTGTGATTCAAATATCCTATTCCCAGGAACAGGCAAAAACACAGGCAAAATCTCAGGCTCAACTTCAACCTATACAAACTCAACAGGTCGTGAAGTGGTATTCCGTTGCAGAAGCAATGACTTTATATAAAGAAAATCCAAAAAAAATAATGATTGATGTTTTTACCGACTGGTGCGGGTGGTGCAAGAAAATGGACCGTGAGACTTTTAACCATCCTGTTATTGCAAAATATCTTAATGAAAATTTTTATCCTGTTAAGTTTAATGCTGAATCATTAGATCCTATCGATTTTAACGGGCAAAAATTTATCAATGAAAATACCGGAAACAGATCTGCACATCAATTTGCAGTTGCCCTGTTAAAAGGGCAGTTGTCGTTCCCATCCATTGCATATTTTACAGAAAAGCTCGAATTTATGGGTGCAATGCCTGGTTATAAATCAGCAGACCAGCTCGAAGTAATTTTAACTTTTATAGCCCAGGATAAGTTTAAAACTATGACACTGGAAGAATATCAAAAAACTTTTATAGGACATATCAAACCTCCTGCACAATAATATTGATCTTTTTGACAACAAAGCCGGAATATATTACCGGCTTTTTATTTTTATCCTTCAATAATAAAAATTTATTTAAATCTCTCACTAACTATTTTCCAATCTATCAGATTCCAGAAAGCTGCCACATAATCCGGCCGACGGTTTTGATAATCGAGATAATAAGCATGTTCCCAAACATCGCAGGTTAGGATGGGTGTATTACCCTGGCGAAGTGGATTGCCGGCATTCGATTCCTGACCAATATCGAGTTTTCCATCGGATTTCTTAATTAACCAAGCCCAACCCGATCCAAAAAGAGTGGTTGCTGCTTTGGAAAATTTTTCCTTAAATTCAGCAAAAGAACCAAAGTCGCGTTTGATGGCCTCAATTAATATTCCTGATGGTTCTCCACCACCTTGTGGCGAAAATGTTTGAAAGTAAAAAGTATGGTTCCATACCTGGGCCCCGTTATTATAAATTCCACCATCACCTTCACGAATAATGACCTCCAAAGATGCATTTTCAAATTTGGTTCCCGGGACTAAATTATTCAGGTTATTTACATAAGCCTGATGATGTTTTCCATAATGATACTCCATTGTTTGCTTACTTATCGTTGGTGCAAGCTTGTCGAGTCCATAACTGAGTTTAGGTAATTCGAATGCCATAGTTTTAAGATTTAAAGATTAACTCTTTTTTAATTTTAGTCTAATTTCCGAAATTGCTTTATACTTACCAAATTATTTAGCAAACTATTCGAACTAGCGTAAAAATCGCGTCAATGAAAAATTAATAACTTTGTCCGGCACTTAACGATCCTTCATGATTATTGAAGTAATTAAAAATACAATTATGATTACCAGTTTTGTATTGGTGATCATGCTTGTAATTGAATATATCAACGTTAAATCTCAGGGAAACTGGCTTAAAGGGATTGAAAATCGCCGCTGGTTGATGTATCCGATAACCGGCATTATGGGGCTGGTTCCTGGCTGTGTAGGTAGTTTTGCCGTTGTTTCAATGTATATTCATAACCTTGTTAGTTTTGGAGCATTAATTACCACATTAATCGCTGCATTTGGCGATGAAGCATTCGTAATGTTCGCACTAATGCCATTAATCACGCTAAAATTATCGGTCATCATATTAATTATAGGTATTATCGTTGGTGTTTTCGTCGATCATTTCATGAAAGGAAAAACCATTGTACCCCAGAATAAATTTCATTTCGAAATACACCATTCTGAAACTGATATTCGAATATTCGATTGGAGAATGACTTTGTCAAACCTGAAAAATATCAGTTTACCCAGAGGCACTTTGTTGGCAGGCCTTTTACTTATTATTCTTGGAATTATTACCGGTGAATTCAGGGAAGGAATAATTCCCATGAAATGGGACTGGGAACAAATATCTTTTCTAATTATAATGGTTTTAGGGTTATTTATAATTGTATCGGTTTCTGAACATTTTCTCGAAGACCATCTTTGGAAACACCTGGTTAAAAAGCATTTTTTAAGGATTTTTCTCTGGACATTCGGCGCCCTGTTGTTTATAAAAATATTTAATACTTATTTGAACTGGGATACCTGGATACAATCGAACCAGTTAATAATTCTCCTGTTTGCTTTATTAATAGGTATTATTCCCGAATCGGGACCACATTTAATTTTTGTAACTTTATTCATGAGTGGAATTATTCCTTTCAGTACTTTGCTGGCAAGTGCCATTGTCCAGGATGGGCATGGCTCTCTTCCTCTTTTGGCTGAATCGAAAAAAAGTTTCCTGCTGGCCAAAGGGATAAACATTTTTGTTGGATTGATTGTTGGTTTAATTGGATTGTATTTCTTCAAGTGAAAAATTAATTAAAACAAAATGTCATTGATAAAGGAATCATTTAACAGAATTTACGAACTTTATCTATTATAAAAACCTTATTATTATGAATTACGATATCATCGTTATCGGCAGCGGACCGGGAGGTTATGTTGCTGCTATCAGGGCTTCACAATTGGGGAAAAAAGTAGCCGTTGTTGAAAAAAGCGAACTTGGGGGAATTTGCCTGAACTGGGGCTGTATCCCAACTAAAGCACTTCTGAAAAGCGCACAGGTTTTTGAATATGCAAAACATGCCTCTGATTATGGTGTGATAATTGATGGACAAGCCAAACCCGACTTTGAACGCATGATAAAGCGGAGCCGGGAAGTTGCCGAAAATATGAGCAAAGGGATTCAGTTTCTTTTTAAAAAAAATAAAATTGAAATTCTCAGCGGGACAGGTAAATTAAAAAGTCCCGATACAGTTGAGGTAACAGATTCTGCCGGGAAGAAACAGGAATATAAAGCTCCAAATATAATCCTTGCAACAGGCGCCCGTTCACGTGAATTGTCCAATTTCAAAATAGATGGCAAAAAAATTATTGGTTACCGCGAAGCCATGTCTTTGCCCAGACAACCTAAATCGATGGTTGTGGTTGGTTCCGGGGCAATCGGTAGTGAGTTCGCCTGTTTTTATAATGCTATTGGTACGAAAGTTACTCTGGTCGAATTCATGCCGAATGTCGTTCCTGTTGAAGATGAAGAAGTATCGAAGCAACTTGAACGTTCTTTTAAAAAGGCGGGAATTGAGATACTGCTTAATTCTACTGTAGAATCAATAGATACCAAAGGAGAACTTTGCAAAGTGAAAATTAAAACTTCTAACGGAGAAATAATTAATGAGGCAGAAATTGTACTTTCGGCTGTTGGCATATCTCCTAACCTTGAAAATATTGGAATTGAAGAACTCAAAATTGAACTTGAGAATGGCAAAATTAAAGTTGATGAGTATTACCAGACCAATATAAAAGGGATTTACGCCATTGGAGATATCATTCATGGACCGGCACTTGCACATGTTGCTTCAGCCGAGGGAATTGTTTGCGTTGAAAAAATTGCCGGGATAGATCCGGAACCGATAAATTATAATAATATCCCGGGCTGCACTTATACTACCCCGGAAATTGCTTCTGTTGGCATAACTGAAAGAGCTGCCCGTGATAAAGGAATTGAAATAAAAGTCGGCAAATTTCCATACTCCGCTTCGGGAAAAGCCAATGCAGCCGGAAACAAAGATGGATTTGTCAAACTCATTTTCGATGCCAAATATGGCGAACTTCTCGGCGCTCATATGATTGGTTTGAATGTAACCGAAATGATTGCTGAAATTGTGGTTGCACGAAACCTGGAAACTACTGGCTATGAACTTATAAAATCGATCCATCCTCACCCGACCATGAGCGAAGCCATTATGGAAGCTGCCGCTGCAGCTTATGGGGAAGTAATTCACATTTAATTATAATTCAACCTTTACTTCTGTCGGATCCATCATTTTTCCTATAAAAAGAACAGCACCGGTCGATTGTTCTGTAATGGCATATATAAAAGGCCTGTTTGCATTAAACACTAATGGCACAAAAGCTGTAGTTTTACTTATCTCAACAACAGTAACGGCAGCAGCTTCCGTACCTTCTTCATTCAAATTGATATAGGTTTTCTGTAATACTCTCGAAATAAAAAAATCTTTTAAACTGTCGATCCTTGAAAAATCGGCTGAACCAGGATTAAAAGCGCTTGTCATGCCAATACTTTTAAGAGGTGTATTCATGGAATCCCTGAATTCAAATTTGAATTTCGGCATTTTAACATTTACTTTTTGTTTTTGCATGGAATATATTAAACTGTCCCATTTGGAGCTATTCAATCCGGTTAAAATATCTTCAATATTTTTACCCTCACCGGGAAGTATCATGATAAAATTAAAAGTTCCGTTCCCATATGGCAACCCTGCCATTTGAAAATCATCATTTCCGAAATAATTGATATCTTCTTCGATATTCATTTGCTGTTGCTGAACGGTTGTTCCATCTTCTTTTATAAAGTCTGCTTCAATAGTTTTAGACTTATCAAACTGATACTTCCAGGTACCATAAAAATAAATCGCATTGATCAGGTACATCACAGCATTTGCTGGTAATTGATCCAGGATCGTGGGAATCTTCCCGTTTGTCTTGGAATTTACCCAATTATTTATGGTAATTAATGCATCGGAACTCTGAAAGTCGAGTGATGAAACTTCGGCATTATAATAAATACGGTTAACATCAAGAAACGATTTCAGAACATGAAAATATTTATCGTACCAGATAGAATTTGCAACTTCGAATTTTACTTTGTTATCGGCTTTTAGAAGGGCATTGGTAAGCGATTGATTATATTTGTTTACCTCATCATCAGAATATCCTGTAAATCCCAATACTCCTGCCATCTCTGTTTTTGTCAAACCATTAGCACCATTATACGTCATTGAAAGTGCCTCAAGAGCGCTGAAAGGAGATATGAAAATATTCTTGTCAGGTGCATTTTTTTCTATTGCTTTAAATAAATTGAATCCGAATTTGTTTGAAGCTTGTACAATTTCTGGTGATTTTAATTGGTCCTTTACGGAAATGGTATTGCCATTATTAATAGGACCATCTCCCTTTTTGCAGCTTAATATACAAGCTATAATAAATAAAAGTAAAACATAATTACTCAGGTTTTTCATTTTTAAAATGATTTTGTTAGTATTCAATTTACATGATGTTTCAACCTTTAATTTGGTTGCTTATAAGAAAGCATTTTTAATACGCAACCTTTTTTCAATTTACAACATCTTAAGAACAAACAAATCATAATGATTAAAATAACATAATGCCTGCTCAATTTTGTTGTAATTTTATTCTAAGAATTTTCATAAATATTGACAGACAATTTAGAACATATTATAAAAGGTTGTATTGCCGGCAAGAGCGATGCCCGGGAAATGCTTTACAAGATGTATTCAGGCAAAATGTGGGTTGTATGTCTGCGTTATGCCCGAAATTATGATGAAGCAAAAGATATTTTGCAGGATGGTTTTATAAAAATATTTGATAAGATTTCTCAATTCGAATCGAGGGGCCATTTTGAAGGTTGGATGCGCAGGATTATGATTAACACCGCGCTGGCGGAGTTCAGAAAACACAGGTACCTGAATATTGATTCAGTTTATACTTCGGAAATTGATGAAGATACTGTTGAGCATATTGAATGCTCCATCACAGCAGATGAATTGCTTGAAATGATTAAAGAGCTGCCACCACAATACAAAATGGTTTTTAACTTTTATGCCATAGAGGGATACACTCATAAGGAAATTGCAGAAATGCTGGGTATTTCGGAGGGGACTTCGAAATCAAACCTTTCAAGGGCAAGAGATATATTAAAGAAAAAAGTAGGCGCAATGTATGAATCAGGAATAAAATTAGGATAACCATGATGCAGGAACAAAAAAATATTATCGACGAATATTTCAGGGATAGGCTTTTTGATCACGAAATGCCTGCTCCACCTGAAATGTGGAAAAAGATTGATAATCAACTACGCCAAAATAAAACAAGGGTTTATTGGATTATTGCTGCTTCAATAGCCGCTTCAGGCGCTATTCTTATTTCTATTGGAATTGGTTATTACTTAGGTTTCAACCACAAAATGAATGTCTCAAAAAATTTCAATATGACTGTTAATTCAAATCCTAAAATCATTAATAAAAAAACAAATATTAATTTAAGTTCATCAGGCAAAAATAACGTTTCCTCAGCTGGGATAAATACTAATAAGGTATATCAAAAGCAAAACTTTATAAGTGATAGGAACCCTGAGAAAATAAATTCATTAAATAATGGTTTAATTTTTAAAAAATTAGTGGCCTCAAATGAAAAGGCAGGTAAAAAAGTAATTAACAAAAATGGCCAACAAATTTTAATTCTATCTCCTTTGAAACCTATTGAAATTGTCCTTTTAAATAACATATCTAGGCCTAATCTTAAAATCTCGGAAAAAAATATTGATGCACTCCTTGGAATAGAAGGTACAAATGATGTTGAACTTGAAATTATTAATAAACCAAAAAATTCCTGGGCAATAGGTGGAAATGTAGCACCCTTATTTTCAAATATTGAAAATAATAAAAGCGTATTTTCTTCAGAATATTATAACATTACGGAGAAACCTGTTTTTGCCCTGGCAGGCGGTTTAAATGTAAATTATGAAACCGGGAGATGGCAATTTGAATCAGGAATAGTTTATTCGGAATCGGGTCAGAAAACTGATTTTGAATTATTAAACTCATCCTTAAATAAACCCGGGACTGACCAATTAGTAAATACCTTTGATTATATTAAGGGAAATGTTAAAATAAATTTAAACAGGCCCGGAAATGTTTTAAGTTATGGCTCGGTTTCTTCGGGAAATTCCATTCTTAATATGCCTTTTTCAACAATAGAACAACAATATCGGTATGTTGAAATTCCTTTTATTGCTCATTATAAAATTTTGAATAAAAAAACTATTCTTTCACTTTCAGGTGGAATAAGTGCAAATATCCTGGTAGGTAACCAGGCATACCTTGAAAATAAAAGTAATTCCTACTCAATGGGTTCTGTGGAAGGGACTGAAACCTTTAATTATGCGGGAATCCTCGGGCTTGCTTATGAAGTCCCTTTGATAAACAGGTTGAGCCTTAAACTTGAACCTCGATTCAGGTACAATATTAATTCTATGAACAAAAACAATGATTTGAATAATCATCCTTACTCCATGGGAATTTTTTCAGGAGTATCTTATCATTTTTGATGGGTCATTTGTCAATTAACTGTTCAATTATTTTTGGATAATATTCATATTCAAGTTCGTGAACTTTCCTGGCAATCGTTTCAGGAGTATCAAAAGGTTCAATTTTACATTTTGCCTGGAAAATAATTTCTCCTTTATCGTAATCCTCATTTAAATAATGAATTGTAATGCCTGTTTCTTTAGCATGATTTGCAAACACAGATTCATGCACATGCATTCCATACATGCCTTTACCCCCGTATTCAGGAAGAATTGCCGGATGAATATTAATAATCCTTTTTGAGTAAGTTTTTAAGAGATATTCAGGAATTTTCCATAAAAAACCAGCCAAAACAATAAAATCAATTTTACTTTTTTCAAGTACATCAGCAATTTCTAGTGAATTATAAAATTGATTTTGGTTGAAGACTAATGAAGAAATATTAAACAATTTAGCGCGTTCAAGTACAAAAGCATCAGCTTTGTTCGATAAAATTAGTTTTACCGGATTCTTTCCTTTACCTTTAAAGTATTCAATAATATTTTGAGCATTGGTGCCTGAACCTGAAGCAAAAATGGCTATATTTTTCATTTACTGGTCTTTATTTTAGATGGTTGCTTTTTTAAAAAAAACTGTAAACGTATAAAAAATTTCAATATAAATTTTTAACAAGTTAAAAAAAAGTATTATAGTTATACAATTTTTAGAAAATTGCTTGAATAATTTTTTAGAAATACTTTTCTTTGCACGGTTAAATTTTTTTAAAAATTATTTATTAATTAAAACTTAAAATTATGTCTGATATTGCAGCAAGAGTAAAAGCTATTATCGTAGATAAACTAGGTGTAGATGAAAATGAAGTTACACCCGAAGCAAGCTTCACCAATGATTTGGGCGCAGACTCTCTTGACACTGTCGAGTTAATTATGGAATTCGAAAAAGAATTCAACATAGCTATTCCTGATGACCAGGCTGAAAATATCGGTACTGTTGGGGAAGCTATCAAATTTATTGAAGCGAACGTAAAGTAAATCTGTTAATTTCTCTTTACATGGAATTAAAAAGGGTTGTAGTTACTGGTTTAGGTGCGTTTACCCCAATTGGAAAAAATATTGGGGAATATTGGGATGGCTTGGTCAAGGGTGTCAGTGGGGCAAACCATATTACCAGGTTTAACCCTGAAAAATTCAAGACCAAGTTTGCTTGTGAAATTAAGAACTACGATCCTGGAAATTATTTCGACAGGAAAGAGGCCAAAAAATTGGATGCTTACTCACAATACGCCCTTATTGCTGCTGATGAAGCTGTAAAAGACAGTGGCCTCGATCTTTCCAAAATTAATCACGACAAGGCCGGAGTTATTGTGGCATCTGGTATCGGTGGTATTGATACTTTTCTTCAGGAAATTAAAAACTATGCTTTGGGTGATGGTACCCCTCGCATCAATCCATTTTTTGTCCCAAAAATGATTTGCGATATTGCTGCCGGCAATATTTCGATGAAATATAATTTCAGGGGACCGAATTTTGCCACTGTGTCTGCTTGTGCATCCTCTACAAATGCTTTAATAGATGCTTTATCTTATATTCGTCTTGGCAAAGCAAATATTTTCATTGCCGGAGGATCTGAAGCTGCCATTAATGAAGCAAGTATGGGTGGGTTTAATGCCATGCAAGCTCTTTCTACCAATAATGAAAATTATAAGACCGCATCAAGACCATTCGATGCCACAAGAGATGGTTTTGTCATGGGTGAAGGCGCCGGAATGCTGATATTTGAAGAATATGAGCATGCAATAAGTCGTGGTGCAAGAATTTATGCAGAAGTTATAGGCGGAGGTATGTCGGCCGATGCTTATCATCTTACTGCACCTCATCCTGAAGGTATTGGCGCAATACTTGTTATGAATAATGTACTTGAGGATGCAAATCTTAAACCTCAAGATATAGATTATATTAATGTTCATGGTACTGCAACTCCTTTGGGCGATATTGTAGAAATTAAAGCTATAAAGGCTATTTTTGGCGAACACGCTTATAAAATAAATATAAGTGCCACCAAATCCATGACAGGTCATTTATTGGGTGCGGCAGGGGCTATTGAATCTATTGCTTCCATACTTGCGATCAGAAATGGGATCATTCCTCCTACAATCAATCACACTACACTTGATCCTGAAATTGACCCTAAATTGAATTTAACACTTCTCACTGCCCAAAAACGGAATGTTGATGTTGCCCTCAGTAATACTTTTGGTTTTGGCGGCCATAATTCATCAATAATATTCAGAAAATTCCGATAAGTGGCAAAAATTTTCCTTGCCCTGAAGCTTCTTTTTTTACCCGGAAAGAAGTGCAACAAAAAATTAATAAAGCTTTTAGGATATTGTCCCCGAAAGCAGGCAATTTATGATTTAGCTTTTATTCACAGTTCTGCCTCTCTTTTATCACCCGATAAGAGTGTTATCAATAACGAACGCCTCGAATTTCTCGGTGATGCAGTGCTGGATGCAGTAGTTGCCGAATATCTTTTTTCTAATTACCCTAATAAAGACGAAGGGTTTCTTTCAATGATGCGTTCAAAAATCGTAAAAAGAAAACATCTGAATTTATTGGCCATTAAAATTGGTATTGATAAATTTATTGTGGCTAATGCTTTAAATAACTCAGGAAGTAAGCATGTTTCAGGCAATGCCTTTGAGGCCCTTATTGGTGCAATTTACCTCGATAAAGGGTACAAAAAAGCCAAAAAATTTATTATTCATAAAGTCCTGAATACACAAATAAACCTGGAAGAGCTTGAAAATACAGAGACAGATTTTAAAAGCCGCATCATAGAATGGGCTCAAAAAAATCGTTCAGAAATCAGTTTTGAAAACCAGGAAGAATATTCAGCTTCAGATCATTCTGCATTATTTGTTTCCAGGATCATGGTTGAGAACCAACTCATGGGAAGCGGAAAGGGTTCATCAAAAAAAGAAGCTGAACAAAACGCTGCTGAACAGGTTTACAATTCAATTTCATCTCATTAATTTAAATTTGCCGATAGCAGAATATTTGCGAAACAGTTGTGAATAAATAATTACTTTCAAAACCTACTAATGAAACCCGTTAAACTTAAGATAAAATCCGATCTGTCTCTTTCCATATTAGGAATAATATCTACAGAGACCGATTTAAAGTTAACATGGACAATAAATAAAATTTTAAATATTCGTCTGTCAAAGTCAGAATCCATAAAAAAACAGGAATTTAAAACCAACCAAACCCGGGAATTTTCATTATTTCAATTTGATGATGAATCTCATTTAATAAAATATTCCTTATTAAAAAATAAGGAAAAACATTCTTCCTGTTTCGAAGAATTCAAGAATGTCGATTACATTATTTTCATCCGGGGAGAATTAAACAAATCTTATAAGGAACAAATTTATCTGAAACTCAAAAATTCAAGCGAATTTAGTTCTTTGATCTTAATTGAACCTTATTTGTTTAAAAATAAGGAAAAACTTGAATTGTTTTAGAACACAATTTGTAATTACAGATTGTTATTATAAACGTCAGTAATACATTTTACTTTTTTTTCCTGTGTTTATTTTAATTGGTCGGCAAATAATTATTTTTATTTAAAATAAATTACAATTATTAGAAAAACTCTATGTTTTTTCTTAATTTTAATTCAAGAAACTATATCTAAAAAACCCTTGTCAAAAATGAGGAAAGAAAATAATAAAGGTCCAAAAACAGAACCAAGAATGCAAAGTCATGCAGGTTTATCCAGCAGACGCTATCAGCATTCTTTGCATGAAATAGTTAAAGTTCCAATTTTTACCGCCCCTGACGATGAAGAATACTTCTTCGAAGTAGAAGATTTTTAACTTTTTCTTTCACAGAAAGCTCTTATCCAATATAAAATCTTTTAAAAGCCTTTGTCTTTTTGCAAAGGCTTTTTTATTAATAAAATATTGAATGACGAATATCGATTGACGATTTTTGATTTAAAAAGTAATTGTACTTCAATATTCTAAAACTGATAATCTTGGTTCGGTCTTAATATCTGTTTTAAAATTCTTGAAATCTTCTGCATTCTCTACTTAACAAGTTGAACAATAGGTTTGCCCTGGCAGGCATTAGGATATGCAATATCAAGAAACATGGCAATAGTTGGTGCAATGTCAATCATATCAATCGGATCGTAAATGGTCTGGCGGTTAATTTTCCAGCCATAAAAAATAAGAGGGACATGGGTATCGTAAGTGTAAGCTGAATTATGGGCAGTGGAAGCATCGTTATATTCAGTCCAGCCGGGTTCGAGGTTAATTATGATATCGCCTGAACGTTTTTGGTTGAAACTATTTTGTATTTTCTGAAATATTCCCTGGGAATAATTTGTTTTCTGTAACATTGTTGATGTGACAACATTATTCACGCCGGTAAATTGAAGAAGAAACTGGGCAATATCGTCCTGAAAATTTTCAAGGGAAAGCTTTGAGTCCTGAATTAGCGTATGGTTGAGGAACATCTGCTGATTGCTGTACGACTTTACCCAATCTCCTTTTCCATATACAATATTCAGGTAACTCTTTAAAAGTACAGTAGCTTGTCCCTGGTTAAAACGACCCGAAGGAACTCCGATATCGGTCATAAATTTAGGGCTATAGACTGCCCCATGATTAGAAGTCAGATACAACAACACATTTCCCTTACCAATATAATTGTCTATAAAATCAAGAAAATGCTGAATCTCTTTATCAAGCCTCAGATATGCATCTTCCATTTCGATGGATGATAACCCGAATGCCTGGCTTATATATTCAGTGGAAGAAAAATCAATACAGATATAATCGGTATAATTTCCCTTTCCGAGTTTTTCGTTCACAATAGCTGAAACTGCAAAATCCTTCGTAAGATTATTGCCCATGGGTGTAAATTTAAGTATTGAATAATCGTGCTTTCTGTCCGATTTCATGCTAATAAGATTAAGGTCGAAAGGAAACATTTTATTTCCCCTCAAACCTTCTTCATACCTGTTATTGTCGGGAAGGCTTTCGAAATAGAGGCTATCGGCCAAAAGCTTTTGCCATTTCTGAACAATATAGGTTTCGGCAAATTTATTATTATTAAAATCAGAAACCCACTGAGGGAGTTCTTTCATATAGGCAGAACTGGAAACGAAATTACCGGAAACAGGATCGAACCAATAGGCGGCATCAGCAATATGGCCTGCGGATAGCACTGCCGCGCTTGGATCGAGAGATACGGCAATAACTTTCGACATTTTATAGGTTGAAAGTTTTAACTCATCGCCCAAGGTAGAAGCAAGTAAATTAGAAGGAGAATGTTTTTCAGTTTCATCATCACTTTTCCCTCCAATACATTGAACTTCATCGTCGCGGGTACAATGGACCATCTTATCAGTTAATTGCATATACCATTGGTCGGCGATAATTCCATGAGCAGAAGGGTTTGCACCTGTTGCAATGGTTGCAAAACCGCAATTTGATTGGGTAAGGAGGTAATTAAAATTGGCATTTTTACAAAAACTTCCCTCGTTTACCAGGCGTTTTAATCCATTATTATCGTATTTGTCCCAGAATTTGTAAATATAATCGTATCTCATCTGGTCGATTATAATTCCAATAATCAGCCTGGGTTTTTCAGAAGGAATGTTTGTATAGTTTTGTCCAAAACCAGAAATGGACAGCAAGTCAATAAAAAAAATTAAAAAAATAAATTTGAAACTTCTGTTCATCATCATAAATATTAGGCATTTTTAATTTTTCATACTTTCAGGGAAATATTTCAGGAGGTTGCAAAGTAACTTCTTTTTTAGAATTTTAAAAATTCTGTTTTAAAAATATAATCTAAATTTGACTTTGAATGTTATAATTAAAATATGACTTTACAGCAAATCAGAAATATTGAAGAAATATCGATGAATGCCTGGCCGGCGCTTCAAACATTTCATTTCGACGGCTGGATAATCCGTTTTGCAAATGGGGTTACCAAAAGATCAAACTCGGTTTATCCGATTTATTATTCAAATGAAAAAATTGAAAATAAAATTGAATTCTGTGAGAAATTATTTCGTTATGCAGACATACCGGCTACCTTTAAAATTGCGGGTATCAGCAATCCGCCTGACCTGGATAAAATTCTTGAAGATTCTGATTATCAAAAAAAATCAGAAACCTTTGTCTTTGTTATGAACCTGAATGAATTATCAGGTACATTAAATAAGAATATCGAATGTTCTTTTGAAACGGATAATATTTGGCTGGAGCATTTTATCAGGATGAATAATATTAATATTTCACAAATGCCGGTTTACAAAAAAATAATCGACCAGATTTTGTTGCCAAAATCACTTTTTACTTTACTCGAAAACAATAAAATTATCGGGTGCGGATTGGGAGTTATGGAAGCAAAATTTATCGGGCTTTTCGATATTGTAATTGACAAAGATTACAGGAAACATGGATTTGGGCAATATTTAGTAAACAATATCCTAAAATGGGGAAAGCAAAATGGCGCTGAAAATGCCTATCTTCAGGTATTGTCAGCCAATACTAATGGAATTAATTTATATTCAAAGATCGGTTTTAAAGAAGCTTATAAATATTGGTACAGGATAAAAGAACAGATTTTCTAAATAAATAGTTTTTACTTTTTTAAAATATTAGGGTTTTATATCAATTATTTTATCACAAATAATTTTCTGAAAACAATTCCTTCGGGAATGTTTAACCTGACAAAATAAATCCCAGGTTTAAGATTTCCAATTTCAATTTTTTCAATATTAAAACCTACCCCTGTATTCTGCATGACAACTTTTCCTGAAATGTCTGTCATTTCTAAAGAACCTGTTCCAAATAAATTCCTGATAAAAAAATAATTTTTACATGGATTTGGATAAAGGCTTAATTCAGTTTCAGTCTTTGGTTTAATATTATTTTTATTATCCGGGGCCAAAGAAACATTCAGATATGTTGTCTTGTTGTTTGTAACTGAAATATTCTGAAATTCTTTTGAAGAATATCCCGGGGCTGAAAATTGAACAGTATAGTTGCCTTCATTTATGAGCCGGTAAAATGCCCCAGTAACCGAATCGGAAAAAATAAAAGAGTTGTCATCCTCGTGGTTGACCAATTGAATTTTAGCTTTTATGGGTTTTTGTGTGAGTGAGTCAAACACAAAACCATGAATTCCATATATAGCCTGCTCCAGGTAATGAAGAAATGAGCGGTAATTATAATTCCACAAATTGGAAAGTTGGCTTTCGGCTGTTGTTTTGGTTTCATCGAGTTCTATGGTTACTTCCCTTCCCTGTTTGAAAAAGGTAATATAATCCTGGCGGCCTCCATAAACAACATACCATGCGTAGCCGTCAGTAATGCCGCTTGGATCAACATCGGTAAAATAATCAAAACGTCCATAAAATTGTACGCTGTCGGCAAATTCCTGGGATATTTGTTGAAACCACGCATAATCGGGATGCATTGCCGGTTTTGAATCCCATGGATAATTTACAACCTCAGACCCAGCATGGTAATTGGCCGAGAGAACAAAATGAACCTGGTTCATAAGATTCATCATTTTTATGGTTTCCGTTTGGTAATCAAAAGTGTCGGCATGATTACCTAATACCGGATCGGGAAAATTCCGGTTTAAGTCTGCACCATTGGCATTATATCGTGTAGCACCAAAAACAGTATTGTCGCCACCTGCATATGTACCGTCGGGATTGGCCAATGGGTTTATCCATATATCGAGGCTGTCGATAAGATGAGTAACCAGTAAGTTATTATTATAATTTTTTAGCAAATATTCTATCAGCCGGATCATGAGCACAAAACCGCCTGTTTCATCACCATGCATGGTAGATGAAAACATAACAGAAGGTTTGGGTTTGGTAATATCAGATGAAATCCTTGCAAACAGAAGACTGTGGCCTTTTGTCGTGCTGCCTGCATTTACAATTCTGCACAACGATGGATAAGCTTTTGGAAAACTGTCCATCATGGAAACATATTCCGGATAGGTTGGGTATTGATTCCAATTCCAAGGCGAACCGGTCGATTGCAGGGAACTTTTAAGGTTGTTATTTTCTATAATCCTAAAAGGTATATTTAGTTCCAGGAATTTATAAAACTGATAAGGGTTTAAATAGGCCTCAACTGAATCTTTTTCCACTTTGGAAATAGAAACCATTAAAGTGAGTTTATTTAAAAGCAATTCCGGTGTCTTGTGAAACTTAAGAACTATTTCACCACGATTTTTTAGAATAGACAATGCTTTTGCGGTATCAGGATTGCATTGAGAAAATGCCTGAAAACTAAAAAGAAAGAAAAATATTGTGGCAAAGAAATTTTTCACGATCCTTTTTGCTAATCCAACGACAAATTAAACATGCAACTTTATTTAAAGTTAGAATTAAGTAATTATTTTTTAACAAATTCAACTATTTCAGGAATACTAAGCATTTTAGATTCCCGTGTCAGCATATTTTTTATTTTGAACTTATCTGAGTCTAATTCGGATTCTTTAATGAGAATAATAAAAGGAATACCTCTTTTTTTAGCATACGAAAATTGCTTATCATCATTTTCCAAATCAGGATAAATTTCAGTACTAATTTCATTATTCCGAAGTTCTTTGAGTAACAAAAGACTTTTATTTTTAAATAAACCCTCCGGAAATTTTGGATCGCTCACGTGGATAATTAAGATTTTGGTTGAAAATGAAATAAATTCTGGAAATTTATTTGTCTGAAGTAATACATCATAAATCCGGTCGGCGCCGAAAGATATCCCAACACCTGAAATTCCATGCATTCCAAATATTCCCGTGAGATTGTCATACCGGCCACCACCAGAAATACTTCCTATTTCAACATCGTTAGCTTTTACTTCGAAAATTGCCCCGGTATAATAATTTAAACCTCTGGCTAAAGTAAGATCAAATTCAATTTTGGCTTTAATATTTAAATTTACCAGATATTCATAAAATATATTTAATTCATATGCTCCTTTTCCGCCATGAGGCTCATTTTTATCCAAAAATAGTCCTTCTAACGTAAGAATTTTAACCTTATTCAAATCATCATTTACTAATTTATCATTATCAAGAAATTTTAATTTATTTATTTCTTCAAAAATCTCAAATAGTTTTATTATTTGCTTATCATTTAATCCAAGTTGACTTAATTCGTGTTTAACGCCTTCTTCAGAAATTTTGTCAATCTTATCTATAGTACTAATAAAATCTGAAATTTTGTCATCATCCTGAACTCCCAAAAAACTAGCTATACCTTCGAGAATTTTGCGATTATTAATCTTAATTGTAACATTAATCCCAAGTCGATTAAAAACATCATCAACAATCTGGATTAACTCTGCTTCATTCAATATCGAATCGCTTCCGATAATATCTGCATCGCACTGGAAAAATTCACGGTATCGGCCTTTCTGTGGCCGATCGGCTCGCCAAACGGGTTGAATCTGGTAGCGTTTAAAAGGAAAAGTAATTTCCTCGCGATGCTGAACTACATAGCGGGCAAAAGGTACAGTCAGGTCGTAACGCAGTGCCTTTTCAGTTAGGATTTCAGAATTTTTTGAATGATCAAGACTTAATTCAAATTCTTTCATTAAGGCATCCTTTTCCTTTGAATCGTGAATGCGGCTATTCAAAATCTTAAAAATTAACTGATCGCCTTCTTCACCATATTTCCCAGTGAGTGTCGAAAGGTTCTCCATTGCCGGTGTTTCGATCTGCTGAAAGCCATATAACTCAAAAACCGACCTGATAGTATTGAAAATATAATTTCTCCTGGCCATTTCAACCGGCCCGAAATCGCGTGTACCTTTTGGTATGGATGGTTTCATAAATTAATTACAAATTACTAATGTGCAAATTTACAAATGCATAGAGCGCAAATGTGAATAAAATTTTTCATTTATTTATTTTAGAACTGATGATTATTTTTGCAAGGATTCTTTTTATTTCAATTAATCGTTCAATAAGTGAGATCGGATCAGGAAAATTTTTTGAAAATTTGCAAAGCTCAAGCCAATATTCAGTTTCCTCTTCTTCCTTTTCGCCTATTTTAAGTTTATGAATAAAATCAAGTTTACTTTCAGCGCTTTGGGCTTCGTGAATGTTTGCACCTATTGAGGTACCCGATTTTAATAATTGTTGCGCTATTACGAAATGTCTGTTTTCATTAAGAATAGAACAATATTCAATAATAGATAATGCAAATTGAAAACTCAAATCAAGAATAATATTTTTCTTCTCCATTCTTTTTTTTAATTTGTCATTTGCACATTAGTCATTTGCAAATTTATCTTGTTAGCTTCTTATACTTTATCCTGTGCGGTGCGGCTTCGCCGAGACGCTTAATACGGTTTTCTTCATATTCGCTGAATGACCCTTCGAAAAAATAAACCTGTGAATCGCCTTCGAATGCCAAAATATGGGTTGCAACGCGGTCTAGAAACCATCGGTCATGTGAAATGACCACTGCGCATCCTGCAAAATTTTCCAGACCTTCTTCAAGTGCACGAAGGGTATTAACATCAATATCGTTGGTAGGTTCGTCGAGCAGCAATACATTTGCCTCTTCTTTTAGTGTTAATGCCAAATGCAACCTGTTTCTTTCGCCACCAGATAAAACCCCGCATTTCTTTTCCTGGTCTGCGCCCGAAAAGTTAAATCGGGCGACATAGGCACGTGCATTCGTTTGCCGGTTACCCATTGTTATGAAATCCAATCCTCCTGATATTACTTCAAAAACCGATTTTTCCGGATCAATGGCTGCATGAGACTGGTCGACATAACCGATTTTCACCGTTTCACCAACTATAAATGAACCGTTTTCCGATTTCTCGGAACCTATTATCATCCTGAAAAGAGTTGTTTTACCTACTCCATTTGGACCGATAACACCTACAATTCCGGCAGGAGGCAAATTAAAATTCAATTTTTCAAACAGAAGTTTGTCTCCAAATCCTTTTGAAACATTTTTTGCTTCAATAACATTTGAACCTAAACGAGGGCCATTAGGAATAAATATTTCGAGACGTTCTTCTTTTTGTTTGACATCTTCATTTAACATTTTTTCATAGGCTGATAGTCTGGCTTTGCCTTTTGCCTGGCGTGCTTTGGGAGACATTCTTACCCACTCAAGTTCCCGCTCTAATGTCCTTCTCCTCTTGCTTTCCTGTTTTTCCTCCTGGGCAAGCCTGCCGGTTTTTTGTTCGAGCCAGGAACTGTAATTTCCTTTCCAGGGAATTCCTTCACCACGATCGAGTTCGAGGATCCATCCTGCAAGGTTATCAAGAAAATAGCGATCGTGCGTAATTGCAATTACAGTACCTTTGTATTGCTGTAGATGCTGTTCAAGCCATTGAACACTTTCTGCATCAAGGTGGTTTGTCGGTTCGTCCAGAAGAAGAATATCGGGTGTTTTTAATAATAGACGACATAAAGCAACTCTTTTTCTTTCACCTCCGGAAAGATTTTTTACAATTGCATCCCCATCAGGACAAAGCAGTGCATCCATTGCAATTTCAAGTCGGTTGTCGAGATTCCAGCCATCATGTTGTTCTATAAGATCGGTGAGTTCACCCTGTCGTACAATTAATTTGTCTATGGATTCGGTTGAAAGATCAGGATCGGCAAATTTAATGTTCAGTTCTTCATATTCTTTAAGTAAATCAGCAGTTTCCTGAACTCCTTCCAGTACAATTTCCTTTACACTTTTATTTTCGTCAAGCTGAGGTTCCTGTTCAAGGTAACCAATTGAATAACCTGATGAAAAAACAACCTGCCCTTCGAAAGACATTTCCTGACCGGCAATAATTTTTATTAAAGTCGATTTGCCGGAACCATTCAAACCGATAATGCCAATTTTTGCTCCATAAAAAAATGACAAATAAATATTGTTTAAAACTCTTTTGTGCGGTGGAAAGGTCTTTCCAACACCTACCATTGAAAAAATAATTTTCTTATCGTCGCCCATTTAACTAATTACTAATGACTAATTATTACAAACCATAAATAGTTCTCAGTTCCAATCCTAAGTTTTTTCTTCGGTTCCGGAAATGTAAAAATACAAAAACAAAGCCTGAAACAATTAAGCCATTTTAAACTGTTCCAGGCAATAAATTTAAAGAATTTTAAATAAGATTATTTTTCTATCAATTCCTCAAGAATATTTATCGCGCTCGAAATACATTTTTCACAAACTACTTCATGCAAATTATTTTCATGAACAAATTTTTGACCTTCTTCTGTTTTCAGGTCGCAGTTTAAAAGTTCCCTGCACAATGAAGTACCATGAATGTCAACAAACATTTTATTAATATTCTGGATCATTGCATACATCTTATCTTTCTTTTCAACATTGTTGGTATATTTCTGGCAGTTATATATTCCGGCCACCATAAAAGCACCGGTAACAGCACCACATGTTTCCTGCAAACGGCCCATTCCAGCTCCAAATCCACTTGAAATTAGCAAGGCTGTTTTCTTATCAATTTTAAAATCGTCGGTAAATGTTGTCAGAACAGCTTGTGCACAGTTATATCCTGATCTGAATGAAGCAATAGCATCTTTTTCTTTGAAGTTCATATGAATAAAAGTTAAATTAAAATTTATGCTTTAAAATTAATTAAAAACATTTTTAATTCAAGTAAATCATGAATAGTATAATCAGGTAGAATATCACCTTCTTCAACTGCTTTACCTGTCCTGTTCAACCAAATTGCCTTAATTCCGCAACCCTGGGCGCCAATAATATCAGTCGATAAATTATCTCCGATCATTATGGCATCATTCTTATCAACATTAAATTTTTGAAGTGCCAATTTAAAAATTCTCTCGTCGGGTTTTCCATAATCCACTTCGCCTGAAATAACAATATGTTCAAAATATTTTTCTATCCGGCCACCTTTAATCTTCAACCATTGCAGGTCTGGTGAACCATTGGTTATAATACCGAGCCGAAACTTATTAAATAAAAATCTTAAAGTATCCAAAGAATCAGAAAAAAGTACGTGCTTTTCTTTTCTTTTCATTTTGTATGTTTCAGCCAATTCGGATGCTAATATTTTATTGTCGATTTGATATTCAAGTAAAGCATTATTCCAGGAATTGATTTGGTAGAACTCGGCTAAATCTGATAATAACTTTAGTTGTTCATGCACGCCTTCGAAACAAGCCCATAAACCTTCCCATGAACTTATTCCAATTTTCAGACAATAATCAATTGTTGGTAAGCTGTACCATAATTTTCTTGCCTGTTGTCTTATAGTATTGGAGAATTCAGAAGCATCAATTTCATAAGTTTCCTCGACCAATTTTGATGTTTCAATAAATGATTTTTCAGCAGATTCTTTTTCAACAATCAAAGTATCGTCCAAATCGAAAAGCAAAACTTTTGGAGGAACAGCAAAATGATCCGCCACCAGAAATATTTTAGGAGATTAAGGAATTGAATTAAATAAACATTTATTTCTTAGCCAGCCTTTTAAAATCACTTGGCAAAAATCCGTCGGGTTTATCATCTGAAATCTTATGATAATCGAAATAATAAAATTTTGAATCCGCAGCACCGATAAGAATTTTGTAACAGCGGGCTACAAGCCTTGTTCCCTCCGGGCCAACTTTATGAAGAAATACAACGCTGGTATCGCTTCGGTTAATTGCACCTGAAACTTCGTCGCGTGTTACAAGTTTAAATTTATAAGGATAAATTTTCTTAATTTTGGCTTCGGTATTACATTCTTTCGAGAGTTCACCTGGTATAAGATAAAGAATCTTAGACTTCACATCGCCCATATTGTCATTATAATATTTAAACATATTCACCGATATCATTTTAGGATTTTTGTGAATCATTTCAACATGATTTTGCATAAACCTTAAAATTGTCTGCATTTTGTAATCATAATGATCTTCATCCACTTCAGCATAAGCTAAAGGCACAGGACAAAGGTCGGGCATATTGGATACCACTTTTTCATTGCCACCTAACATCAAACTTAAAAAAATATATTTGGCAAGACTTTTATCACTTTCAATGAAAACCTTATTAAGCATAACAAATGAATATTGCGGATCCATTCTTTTTTCCTCAAATTGGCTTTTAGTAATACATTCGTACGGGGTAAGTTTCCATTCCTTTTGCATAAAATCCTTTATCACAAAATTGAATTCCGCAATAGGATTATCTTCAAGAACTACAAGTGTTTTGGTTTGATAGAATTTGTTTACCTCATCAGGAGTAGGGACATATTCAGGGGTTAAGGATACTGTAAACAAATAGAAAACCGGCAGGATTAGAATTATCTTTTTCATAGTTAATAAATTAATTTTTTATCAATTGTATAAATTTAAGAATGTATTTACTATATTTAATAATAGTATTTTTACAAATGAAAATAATTAATAGTTGTTGTTAAATAATTATATTAATATTTTAAACGAATAAATATAAAAACTAAAGTTACCAAATCTTTCACCAGTCACAAAAAGAAAATGAATATTTGTCATTGTTGTAAAAGCATACAGTTTTTTGGGTTTACACAACTTTTATTGAGTTATTTTTAATATTTTCGTAACAAAAAGCTAATAACTTATGTCTATAACTTCGAAAATCATTGGCTTTTTCTCCTTTGGCAAACTCGATACTTGCACTAAACAAGTTATCAATAAAATAGTTATAACAAATTTATTTTCTACAATTGGAAGTTTAGTCCTTTTATTATTTGGGATATTGGCTTTAATACATGGAAATTATTTACATGGTTCTGTAATCGGTATTACTATTCTGCTGCTTTTGCTAAATCTGTTTGTATTTCATAAAACAAAAAACGATAATTTTTCTGAATTATTCCTGATTTCGGTAATTTCGGTTTTGTATATTTATCTGCTTATTTCCGGTGGCGATAATGAAACAGGTTTTATATGGACTTTGTCATTCCCCGTTATTTGCATGACCCTTTGCGGAATTAAACGAGGGTCTATCTTCTCCCTGACATTCCTTGGTTTAATGGCAGTAATAGTTCTGCTACCTGAAAATACCCTCGTAAAAATAAGTTATCATACATATATTGCATTAAGAATTTTAGCATGTTATATTCTAACCTGGGTGTTGACTTACATTTATATGTATTTTAATAAAATGTACAATGAAGAAACCGACAAGGCCATTACTGATTCGAAGAATGAAATAAAAAGTAAAGATGAATTTATTTCGAAACTTTCTCATCAAATTCGTACACCACTTAATAACATCATGGTATTGGGTGACCTAATCAGCAATACTAAATTAGACAACGACCAGAAAGATCTCATTGAATCCATTCTTGCCTCTACCAATAACCTTGTAAATGTTGTAAACAGTATAGTAAAAGTTTCCTCTGCAGAGATAGATGAAAAACCGAATAAAATAAGTATTGAATTATTGTCTATCCTCGGCAGTATATTAAAACTTTTTCATTATCAATATCCCGAAGGAGTTAAAATTATTCTCAACGATAAAAATAAAGACAAAATATATGTTGTTGGTGATCCCATCCGGTTAAAACAAATATTTCTCAACTTTATTGAAAACATCCTTAAGTTTAAAACAAAAGAAAATGCGGTTATTGAACTATCCTTAATATTTTTAAGAGAAAGCACAAACCAGCTTGAAATTCTTTTTTTAATAAGTTTCAATTATCAACTTCCCGGAATTAACCTTACAGATGAAAAGTGGCTTTTGGGTGATGGAATGCTTTACCAGCTAAACTTAATTAACTCATCATTCGATATATCTATTGCTAAAAAATTAGTTGAATTGTCCGGAAGTAGGGTATTTGCAAGCTATTTGAATGAAACAACGCATCTCGAATTTCAATTAAAATTTCAAAAAACACCGGCAGAAAAAGTTGTTCAGACAGAGAGTAAGATTTCAACACCTATTGGTATGTCTCAGCGGAAAATTGATCTGAAAGATGCAAATGTTTTGTTGGTAGAAGATAATCTTATTAATCAGAAAATAGTTGTATTAAGCCTCAAACATCTTATAAGCAATATAGATATTGCTAACAATGGAAAAGAAGCTCTCGATAAATTTGGAAGTATAAAATATGACCTGGTGCTTATGGACATTCAAATGCCAATTATGGATGGAATTATGGCCACGAAAAAAATCCGGGAGTTAGAATCGGGAACTTATACACATACTCCAATAATTGCTATTACGGCAAACGCGTTGACCGGAGACAAAGAAATTTGTTTGGCTGCAGGAATGAACGATTATATCAGCAAACCATTCCAAATTGAAACATTAGTTCAAAAAATGAAGGATTTACTTAAAGAAGGGAGCCAATAATTTTAATATTTTATTTCTCAAGGAAGCTTCAAAATTATGAATTAACAAAATCTATTTTAATACCAATAACAAGGATATCATCAACCTGTTCGTTTGTTCCTTTCCAGGCATCTATTGATTCTTCAAGATAAGCTTTTTGATCGTCAAGAGGCATTTTATGGATATTGAGAAGCATATGCCTGAACCGACGAAATTTAAATTTTTTCCCTTCATACCCGCCAAACTGGTCGGCATAACCATCGCTAAAAATATATATCATATCTTTTGGCTGTAAAGGAACCCTGTGGGTTGTAAAATTCAGGGTTTCAGGCTTCTTTTCCATACTTACAGAAAACCTGTTTCCCTTAATCTCGCTGATTTTATTATCTCTAATCAGATACAGGGGATTAAATGCCCCTGCAAAATCCATAAAATTATTTTTTTTATCTATTACACAAAAAGATATATCCATGCCATCTTTCAAACTAATATCTTCAATATCGCTAAAAATAAGTGAGAAATCTTCATTCAACTGGCTAAGGATAGCTCCAGGATTCTCAATTTCATTCAAAGTAATTTTTCTAAAAAGTTCAACGCCTAAAATAGACATAAACGCTCCGGGAACTCCATGTCCCGTGCAATCGACTGCAGCAACAAATACTTTTCCATTTCTTTCAAAAATCCAATAAAAATCCCCACTTACTATATCTCTTGGCTTATGAAATACAAAAGAGTTTGGTAAAATTCTCTTGAATGTTTTTTCCGCCGGCATCATTGCAACCTGTATACGCTTGGCATAATTGATACTGTCAGTTATATTCTTATTCTTTAAAGTAAGTTCTTCTTTTTGATGTGCTATTTCCTTTGCAGCATATTCTTTGTCCCTTAACATTTTATTCGATTGGCGTAATTTACGGGTTCGCCATTGCATAAAAATATACAAGAAGGTAACTGAAAAAATAATATATAAAAAAATAGCCAAATTACTTGTCCAAACCGGGCTTTCAACTATTATGTCAATTTCATTATCTTTATTACTCCAAACCTGATCGCTATTTGATCCTTTAATTCTAAAAGTATAAATTCCCGAAGGAAGGTTCGAGAAGGATTCAGAATGACGGTTACCAATATTGACCCAGAAACTTTCTTTTCCTTTTGAAGACATCATATACATATATTGGTTTTTCTCAGGATAAGTAAAATCCAAGCCGGAAAATGATATGGTAAAAATATTGATACCTGAAGGAATATGAATTGACTTTTCAGGCCATACCAGCATTTTATGCAATGAAACCTGGTTTATTAATTCAATAGAGGTTATTTCTACATTTGGATTATGATTGTTAATTTTCAATGAATCAGGGTAAAATGAATTAAACCCATTTATTCCACCAAAAAATAATTCACCCTTTTTACTTTTAAAAGCGGAAGCAATATTAAATTCATAGCTCTGAAGCCCATCTGCAATATTAAAGCCCCTAAATTTTTCTAAATTAATATCGAATTGCACAAGTCCCCGATTTGTGCTCAACCACAGATTTCCATTGTTATCTTCCAGCATAGCATAAATCAGGTTGTTTGGCAAACCTTCATTTTCAGCATATATTGTAAAATCGTCTAATTGATAATTATATCGACAAAGTCCTGATGTAGTGCCAACCCATAAAGTATTTTTTGAAGAATACAAAAGGGAATAATCAAAATTGCTGCTTAAACTTTTAATATTTACTTTCTTATTGGCTAAATAATTTTTATATTTTCCTGTTTCAGGATTATATTTAATTAAACCCCTGCTGGTCCCGAACCATATAAATCCTGATGTGTCTTCTACAATACAATAAACCGAACTTAAAATTATTCCGGTTGAATCAGGAATTTGAATATTATTTTTTAAAATATGGTTTTTCAGATTATATGTATGAAGGCCATGTTCTGTTCCTATCCAAATTATTCCATGGGTATCCTGGAATACGGCATAAACTCTATTGTTATCCAGAAAAGAACAATCGGGGTTCATTTTACAAAAATTTGTAAATTTTTCATTCTTTTTATTATAAATTGCAATGCCACTTCCAGTACCAATCCATATTTGATTATTATTATCAGGATATAAAACGAAAATATTATCGTCTTTTAAAAACTCAGGATGAGAATGAGAGTTGTAATTGATCTGTATGTTGTTTTTATTTTGATAAACTGTTAGGCCTTGACCCCAGGTACCCAGCCAAAAATTGTCTTTTTCGTCCTTATAAATAGATGAAACATTCAAACCTTCAAGATCATTAATATTTTTGTTAAAATTCCTGTACAATTTAAATTTAAAAGGTTTCATATCTATTTTAACCAAACCCTGGTAAGATCCTATCCAAAGAATATCAGCACTATCACGCAAAATTGAACTAACACCAGTTAATGAAAGTTTAGCATTGTTCAGGAGAATGGTAGAATATTGTTTAAAGACTCCTTTAATGGATTCATAACTACAAAAACCATTCTGGGTGCTAATCCAAAGTAAACCATTGCTGTCTTTAAAAATATTATTTATTGTATTATCGATTAGTGAATTATCGTTTCCTGGTTTTTTATAAAACCTTGTAAATTTTTTATTGTGTTTATCAAAACTGGTCAATCCATTTTCAGTACCGATCCATATTTTCCCGTCATTACTTTCACAAAGAGCCTTAATGCTGTTATTGCTTAATGAAGAAAGATTGTCATTATTGTATTCATAACGTTCAAACAACTCCAAATTTTTATCAAAACAATTCAATCCATCTTTTGATCCTACCCAAAGCTTGCCATCCCTGTCTTCAAGAATTGAAAAATAGAAATCACCTGAGATATAATTAAAAACATTGTTGTAATGATAATAATGAATGAACTTGTTTTTTTGAATATCGAATTTCTCTAATGTTTCTATTGTTTTTATCCAAATATCACCTTCATGGTCCTCATAAACAAAATAAAGAGAATTGTCAGAAATTGAATTTGGATCAGAAGGATCGTTGTAAAAATTTTTAAAAATACCAGTTTGAGGATTGTATTGACTCAGGCCATTGTTTGTTGCAAGCCATAAATAACCGTTGTGGTCTTCACAGAGATACCTGATATAATTGTCGCAAATAGAATTGCTATCGGAGGGTTGATGCCTGAATATTTGAAACCCATAACCATCATAACGATCAAGCCCATCCTGGGTTCCTATCCAAAGGTATCCTTTTGAATCAAGAATTATTCTGTTAATACCGGTTTGAGAAAGACCGTTTTCGATTGTAAACAATTCAGTTCTTGAACCTAAATGTTGCGCTGTGCAGGTTATTCCATCTATAATGAGGTAAGCTAAAAAAAAAGTTAATATTTGAAGTGCTTTTCTCATACCTTGCTAAATTAGCACTTCTTTAATAGATTAACAACTTGCTTAACCCTGAAAACCAGTTAAAATATGAAGATTTTTATTTAAACCCGGATTTATAAAAAAAATCTCACAAAAAAATTAAATGTTAATATTCAAAGATGGCGAATTTATGAGTTCCCCAAGACTCATTAAAGGCCATTTTTCATCTACTTTTCTAATGGTGTCATTATCTGAAATGATTATCGGTGGCCATTCGAAATGGATATCATCTGTATCTAAAATTTTTTTTGTTCCATCAATGGAAATACAGAATTTTTCTTCATTTTCATTAATATAGGAATCTCTCAAAGGATCGATATTTGCAAGGACCAGCCAGGTTATAAATGAAATATTATCTAACGGGACATTGACATCGGTAAATATTATAAAGTGAATATTTTCAAAGAGTGGTGATTGCATAAAAAGTTTTGTCATTTCTTTTGCCTGAAATTTTCTGTTTTTATGAATGGATAAAATTAAAAGGCCTAATCCTATTTCGAGAAAAAAAGGATTAAAAGAACCGATGTCATTATTGTTTTCGAATAATTTCCTGATTGAGGAAATATCAAAATCAAATTTATCAATTTCATTTTTTTGTGAAGTTTGTTCATTATATTTTCCGTTTTCACATTCTTCAGGTAATTTAGAAGTAGCGTCCAAACAAAGTTTTCCACCATAAGTAAACGACCGGGAGGCATGGTCCAGAACATCGGAAGGTCCCAGTTGAATATTTATGTGCGAGGGATTTTTTACGTTTGAGATAACAGATTTAAGTACCTCTAATGGAGAAAAAATATCGGTTTCCGGGCCTGTAACAATCATTACTTTATTAAACATCATCTGGCCGGCACCCCATAAAGCATTCATCACTTTAAAGGCCTGGCCAGGATAAGTTTTATTAATTTTTACTATGGCCAGATTGTGCGCAATACCTTCAACCGGTAAGTTAATATCTATGATTTCATTCGCCATAGCAATACGCATGGGTGCAAGAAAAATTCTTTCTGTTGCTTTTGAAATCCATGCATCCTCTTGCGGAGGAATACCAACAATTGTAGCAGGATAAACAGCGTCCTTCCTGTGGGTGATACAAGTAATATGAAAAACAGGATACCAACCGGCAAGGGAATAAAAACCAGTATGATCGCCAAACGGGCCTTCCCAGGCAAGGGGTTCAGCGGGATCGACAAAACCTTCCAAAACAATATCTGCATCGTTTGGAACTTGGATATCCTGAGTTAGACATTTTACCAACTCAACACGTTTGTTACGAAGGAAACCTGCAAACAGGTATTCATCGACATTATCGGGAAGCGGTGCTGTAGCAGAATAAGTATATACAGGATCTCCTCCAAGAGCTACCGCAACAGGCATAAGCCGTTGCTGCGATTTATAAATATTAAAATGCCTCGCCCCGGTTTTATGCCTGTGCCAATGCATGCCTGTAGTGTCATTTGAAAAAACCTGCATCCGGTACATTCCTACATTTCTTATACCAGAATCAGGATCCAATGTATGAACTAACGGTAAAGTAATGAATCGCCCTCCATCTTTAGGCCAGCATTTTAAAACAGGCAATTTATTTAAATCGGTTGATGGAAGTACAACCTGCTGACAAAGACCTCTACCCTGCCTTGTTACAGGTAACCATGAAGAAACCTCTTTTAGTGCAGGCAACATTTTAAGTTTTTGCCAGATGTTTGATTTATACCCGGTAAAATGATTTAAAAATGAGGAAAATTTGTCACCAATATCATCAAGATTTTTTACACCTAACGCTAAACATATTCTCTTTTCTGAACCCATACTATTAATGAGCAAAGGAAAACCGGTACCTGTATTTTCGAAAAGCAAAGCCTTTCCTCCTCCCGGCTGTTTCGATATACGATCTGTAATTTCAGCTATTTCAAGTAAAGGGTCTACATAGGTTTTGATCCTTATCAATTCATTATTTTTTTCAAGAACCTGAATAAAGTGGGACAGACTTTTATAAGGAATCATTTTTTCAAGGTTAAATTATTTTTAGGCTTAATGGCGCACCAATTTATTATTAATATTGATTTTTGAATTTTATTGATCTATGATGCTTTTGAATATTGATGCTCAATATTTCTTTACAAATATTAATCAATAAGCCCTCTGATCTTTACCTTCAATAAAATTAATGAATGAAGTACTAACTACTTTATTACCCCCCGGAGTAGGGTAATTACCGGTGAAATACCAATCTCCCAAGTTATTTGGACATGCAATATGTAAATTTTCAACAGATTGGTAAACAATCTTTATTTCAGATTTAATTTCAGAAGATTTTAACATTCTGGCAATTTTATCAGAAATTTCGTCATCAGAAAAAGGTTCGTAAATTGCTTTTACATAATTTATTATTTGTTCTTTGGGAAGTCCTTGCTGTGCTTTTGATTTTCGATAAACTTCATTAATTATTTTTTCGCGTCCTGTTTCCTTTAAAAGTGCTATTGCGGCTTTAAATGCAATAAAATCGCTCAATTTTGCCATATCTATTCCGTAACAATCCGGATATCGGATTTGCGGTGAAGATGATATAACAACAATCCTTTTCGGGCCCAAACGATCCAGAATACGGATGATGCTTTGCTTCAAAGTTGTTCCACGAACAATTGAATCGTCAATAATTACAAGGTTGTCTGATCCTTTTTTAATAGTCCCGTAAGTAATATCGTACACATGGCCCACCAGATCATCGCGTCCTCTATCCTGTGCAATAAATGTACGTAGTTTTATATCTTTAATAGCAACTTTTTCGACACGGGGCCTTAAATTCATTATCTTGTTAATCTTCTCAGTTGTAATAGACTTACCTAATTCAAGGATTTGCTTCTTTTTCAATTCGAATATATAATCTTCTACTCCTTTAATCATTCCATAAAAAGCGGATTCGGCAGTATTCGGAATATATGAAAATACTGTGTTTTCAATATCGTAGTCAATGGATTGTAATATTTTTTGAGTGAGCAGTTCGCCAAGTTTCTTCCTTTCGTTATAAATATCTTTGTCGCTGCCCCTTGAAAAATAAATATGTTCGAATGAACAAGCAGTACGTTCCTGTGGTGGGCGGATTTCTTCGATAGAGACGAATCCATTTTTTTTAACTATAATAGCATTTCCCGGAGTAAGTTCATTTACAGATGAAATTTCTACATTCATTACTGTCTGAATTGCCGGTCTCTCAGATGTTACCACCACAATTTCATCATCGTAATAATAATAAACAGGACGAATACCATTTGGATCGCGCATTACAAATGCATCGCCATGACCAATCAGACCGGCAATTGAGTATCCGCCGTCCCAGCGTTTACTCGATTCCCTGAGTATGCTTGCAACATCGAGATGTTCACCGATCAAGTTGGATATTTCTTTGTTTTCAAAACCCTGGGTCTTAAAAAGAATAAATTTTCGCTGAACTTCACCATCGAGAAAATGGCCCACATTCTCAAGTACGGTCACCGTATCGGAATAGTCTTTTGGATGTTGCCCCAGTTCTATAAGATGGTTAAATATTTCATCAACATTTGTTAAGTTAAAATTCCCGGCTAAGGCCAGGTTTCTGGTTTTCCAATTGTTTTCGCGTAATACAGGATGAACACTGTCGATGTTATTGCTTCCAAAAGTTCCATAACGAAGATGTCCTAAATATAATTCAGCAACAAAAGGCAAATTTGCCTTGGCCCAATGTGAATCGCTAAGTAAAACGGGGTTTTTATCTTCGACTTCAGCAAACCGGTCATAAATTGTTTTAAATACATCGTTAATTGCAGAAGGTTCAACAGATCTTTCCCGGTGAATATATTTGTTTCCGGGTTGCATATCTAATTTTAAGCTTACAAGACCTGCTCCATCCTGCCCGCGATTATGTTGCTTTTCCATTAAAAGGTACAGCTTTTGTAAGCCATATTTCCAGGTACCATACTTGAACTGGTAATATTCAAGAGGTTTTAGAAGCCTTATCAGAGCAACTCCACATTCATGTTTAATTAATTCGCCCATTTAATTGAAAACCTATTAGAGTTTCGGAAGTTCGATATTTGCAGGTACCAAAAAAGCATTTTTAAAATCTTTTGAAATTGTTTTAAATGACCTGAAAGCTTCCAATTTTGTCCTAAACCCTCCTATATAAACTTTAAAGTTAGGAGTTTCATATTCTATAGCTGGCGATGGCATGTCGGGAAATAACGAAGAAAACCTGGTGCTTTCATTATATGCTTTCTGTCGGGCTGAATTTCCCGAATCAGAAAATATTCTTATACGATAACCATTTATTTTTCCGTCTTTGCGCCGAATTTCAATATATCTGTTAACTATATTTTTTATTCGGTCGTCCTGAAGTATAATTATTTTACCTTTACTTACAGTTGGCTTTGAAAATATTTCGAAAATATTGGGTATAATTTTATTTTCTGCTGAATTTTGCGCTACAACCCTAATTGAAAATATATAAAACAGACAGAATAAACTGATCTTGATTTTCATACAAAATCTATTTTCACCGCAAAATTAATGAAATTTTCCCAGCTTTTAATCTTCTAATAAACTATACTTATTTGTTTGTCAATTTCAACATCCTTTTTAAAAAGAAAATATTTTGCCCGGATAATTCCTTTAAGCCTTAATTCATTGTGATTTCCATTCATATAATCTAAAATAAAATTTACTTCGGTTTCAGGGTTGGTAATTTCAAAAGCAAAATTTATTGAATATTCTTTAGAACAATGGCCTGATATGCGAAGGGGATTTAACGATTTAACATTACCTATTTTTATATTATCAACAATTACAGCAAGTTCAATTGTTTTAATTTTAAAAGGCAAGTAACTATGATTCGTAATTTCCAATTGGCCATTAAATATAATTTTATTGTTTTTAATGCCGGAAATATTCAGGTTACTTAAATCTCCTATTTCAATAATATCTTTTGTTCCGGTACAGGAAATAAGAATTGGTGTAAAAATTAGATAAATAATTATTCTTAAAATTTTCATAATTAAATATTATTAAAGCCTGGAAATATTATTTTAGAAAAGAAGGATTAGCAAATTCACATGAAAAAGAAGATTAACAATAATAATCTTCTTTCGGAAAATACAAAAAATAACAAATAAATAATTTCCTGACTATTAGATAAGATTTTCGGAAAATTATTTTTTTGTTACTTTTCCCATTGCTATTTTTTCCAGCATATCGGTAGTGAGCGATTTGGGTCTTTCAAGCGGATAAAAAAGTGCCCTATCCCAAATAAGATTTGCACAAATTCCAATTGCACGGCCAATACCAAACAGAACTGTATAAAAATCATATTCCCTTACCCCATAATGCCATTGTATAACTCCTGAATGGGAGTCAACATTGGGCCATGGATTTTTTGCTTTACCTTGTTCTTTTAAAATAGGTGGTACAACTTTAAAAAGCAAATCGACATAATGCATGATAGGATCATCGGCCATATGCTTCAGGGCAAATTCCCGCTGGATCATATACCTCGGATCTGTTATCCTTAACACGGCATGACCAAAGCCTGGTATAACATGACCAGCATTAAGGGTTTCCCATACAAATTGTTTCATCTCATCTTCTGTAGGTATTTTGTCTCCCATTTTATTCTTTACCTCTAACAGCCATTTTAGGACTTCCTGGTTTGCAAGACCATGAAGCGGGCCGGCCAAACCATTTATCATAGCTGAAATAGATAAATAGATATCTGAAAGCGAGCTTGCAACAAGATGACCTGTATGGGCACTTACATTGCCGCTTTCATGATCGGCATGTAAAATGAAATGTAACCGTGAAACATCATCGTATGGTTTGGGGATGTCAATCATATGTGCAAAGTTGCCTCCAAAGTCAAGAAAAGGGTTCGACTGGATCCGTTTCCCGTTTCGATATAGTTTAGAATAAATATAAGTGGCTATTTCAGGAAGTTTAGCCAATAAATTCAGTGAATCTTCATACATTGGATCCCAATAATCCTGTTTTGGAATCCCGGCTTCATATTTCTTGGCAAAAAACGATTCACGCGACATAGTTAATATAGCAGATGAAAACATGGCCATGGGATGGCTTATGCTTGGAAATGCGTCTATTACTTCATATACATAACGAGGCAATATCCTTCGTTTTGAAAGTTCATCAACCACATCGGCCACTTCTTCTTCTGTAGGTAAATCCCCGGTTAAAAGCAGATATAAACAACCCTCTACATATGGGTATTCAGCACCAACAGGTTTTGGCAATTTCTCAAATAGTTCCGGTAATGTGTATCCTCTGTACCGGATACCTTCCTCAGGATCAAGATGAGATATATCGGTAACGAGGCATTGTATATCGCGCATTCCGCCAATTATCTGGCTAATTGTTACCTGATCGACTACAACATCGCCGTATTCGTCAAGCAGTCTCTGTGTTCGTGGACGCCATTGTTCTATCTTTTCACGAAGTTTATCCTTTAGTGTTGACATAATTATTTTTATTTTTTATTATTATAAAAACAATTTTAAATATTTAATGTTAAAACAACACAGTTATAAAGATAGAATAATTTTTTAGCTTAAAAATCTTTAAAACATTTTTAAATTATTCTAATTTTTGAAAATAAAAAAACCCTACATGAACATGTAGGGCCAATTCTATTGATATTTAAAGTTATTTTTTGTAACCATAAATCGCTACTTCACCCAATTCTTCTTCAATACGAAGAAGTTGATTGTACTTGGCCATACGGTCAGAACGGCTTAATGAACCAGTTTTAATCTGACCTGAGTTCGATGCAACTGCAATATCAGCAATGGTTGCGTCCTCAGTTTCACCTGAACGATGGGACGTTACTGTTGTAAAACCTGCACGATGGGCCATTTCAATTGCATCGAGGGTTTCTGTTAAAGTACCTATCTGATTGACTTTGATAAGAATGGAATTTGAGCAACCCATTTCAATTCCTTTTTTCAGAAATTCAACATTTGTAACAAATACGTCGTCACCTATCAGTTGTATTTTTTTGCCCAGCCGATCGGTAAGAATTTTCCAACCATCCCAATCATTTTCTGAACATCCGTCCTCAATTGAATCGATAGGATATTTTGAAATTAGTTGTTCAAGATAATCGGCTTGTTGGGTGGAATTCAGTTTTGCTCCTTTTGTACCTTCAAATTTAGAGTAATCATAAATTCCATCCCTAAAAAATTCACTTGCAGCGCAGTCAAGTGCAATCATTACATCGATTCCGGGTTTATATCCTGCTTTTGCAATTGCCGTAATGATGCTATCTAAAGCCTCTTCAGTGCCACCAGCAACATTTGGGGCAAAACCGCCTTCGTCACCAACAGCTGTACTCAAACCTTTTGATTTTAAAATCGATTTTAATGAATGAAAAACTTCAGCACCCATACGAAGGCCTTCGCGAAATGATTTAGCTCCAACCGGTCTGATCAAAAATTCCTGAAAAGCAATTGGTGCGTCGGAATGGGAGCCACCATTTATAATGTTCATCATTGGAACAGGCAATACTTTTGCATTAGCACCACCGATATATCTATATAATGGCAGGCCATGATGTTCTGCAGCAGCTTTAGCCACAGCAAGAGAAACACTCAAAATGGCATTGGCACCGAGGTTACTTTTTGTTTTTGTGCCATCCAGTTTAATCATTTTTTTATCAATTGCTACCTGATCTGAAGCATTCATACCTATCAGTTCTTTGGCAATAATCTCATTAACATTATAAACAGCTTTTAATACCCCTTTTCCAAGGTAGCGGCCTTTGTCTCCATCACGAAGCTCGATCGCTTCATTTTCACCTGTAGATGCACCGGAAGGAACGGCTGCACGACCAAATGCCCCACTTGCAAGCTGTACTTCACATTCAATTGTCGGATTACCGCGTGAATCAAGTATTTCACGCGCATGTATACTTACAATTTCACCCATTTTAATTATGTTTTAAATGATTTAACTTAAAAAAAGGGATAAGGTTTTAATCCCTATCCCTCTCCACTATATAAATTTTAAATATTTTATTATTCCTTATTTTCCACTTTAGGTGATTCATCTTTTACTTTATTTTCATCCTGAACAATAACCTCTGGTTGGACTGCAACATTGTCCGGTTCCTTTTTACCAGCTTTTCGTCCCCGACGTGTTGTCTTAGCCTTTGCTTTTTTATCTGCCGCCAACATATTTTCTTTATAATCAACAAGCTCTATAACACACATATCAGCATTATCTCCAATACGATTGCCTGTTTTAAGAATACGGGTATATCCTCCAGGGCGATTGGCAACTTTACCGGCAACTTCGCGAAATAATTCTGTTACTGCTTCTTTACTTTGCAAATAGCTAAAAACAATTCTTCGTGAATGAGTCGAATCCTCTTTAGTTTTCGTAATTAGAGGCTCTACAAATGATCTTAATGATTTTGCTTTTGCCAATGTTGTTGTAATTCTCTTATGAAGGATCAATGATGCTGCTAAATTTGCCATCATTGCTTTCCGATGTGAGCTTGTTCTGCCTAAATGATTTACAGCTCTGTTATGTCTCATTTTTCTTTATTCTTTGTCTAATTTATATTTGCTAACATCCATACCAAAGGTCAGGTTCATTCCTTCCAATAATTCATCTAATTCAGTAAGCGATTTCTTTCCAAAATTTCTAAACTTCAAAAGATCATTTTTATTAAATTTAACTAAATCGCCCAAAGTTTCAACTTCAGCCGCCTTTAAACAATTCAATGCACGAACTGATAAATCGAGGTCAACAAGTTTTGTTTTAAGCAATTGCCGCATATGTAAAACTTCTTCATCAAATTCTTCGTTTGCATTCTTCTCATCAGTATCTAAAGTGATCTTCTCATCAGAAAATAGCATAAAATGGTAAATCAGAATTTTTGCAGCTTCTTTTAAAGCATCTTTAGGATGGATAGATCCATCGGTTTCAATTTCAAAAATTAATTTTTCATAGTCTGTCTTTTGTTCAACCCGAAAATTATCGATTGAATATTTAACATTTTTGACAGGAGTAAAGATAGAATCAATGGAAATTACACCAATTTCTGCGTTTATTGGCTTATTCTCTTCGGAAGGTACATATCCTCTTCCTTTATTAATATTCAGTTCCATTTGAAACTTAACATTAGGTTCCAAATGGCAAATTATCAAATCGGTATTTAAAACTTTGAATCCATTCAGGAATTTATTAATATCGCCTGCTTTTAATGTATTAGATCCGGAAAAACTGACGTGTATTTTTTCATGATCAACATCATCAACTATACGTTTGAAACGTACCTGTTTGAGGTTAAGTATTATTTCTGTAACATCTTCAACTATACCTTTTATTGTAGAGAACTCATGATCGACACCATCTATTTTTATTGAAGTGATTGCATAACCTTCAAGGGAAGAAAGCAATATCCTCCTAAGTGCATTACCAATGGTCATTCCATAACCAGGTTCCAAAGGTCTAAACTCAAATTGTCCAGAAGTATCGGTTGCACTAACCATGATAACTTTATCGGGTTTTTGAAATGCTAATATTGCCATATTCTAAATTAAAATTTATTTCGAGTATAATTCAACTATTAATTGTTCCTTAATATTTTCAGGTATTTCACTTCTTTCGGGAACATTCAGAAATTTTCCGGTATAGTTATCTTTATCCCACTCCACCCATGATATTTTGCTATATTTTGAACTTCTTAAAGATTCATTGATAATTTCAAGGGATTTGGATTTTTCTCGAACTCCGATGATATCACCCGGACGAACATGAAAAGAAGGAATACTGACCGGTTCATTATTTACAGTTATATGCCGATGAGTAACTAATTGACGTGCCCCATTACGCGATTGTGCAATACCTATACGGTAGATAACATTATCGAGTCTCGATTCCAAAAGTTGAAGCAAGACTTCACCAGTAATACCTTTACTTCTTTGTGCCTTATCAAAAAGGTTTTCGAATTGCTTTTCAAGAATTCCATAAGTATTTTTTGCTTTCTGTTTTTCACGCAACTGCGTACCATATTCAGAAAGTTTTTTTCTTTTCCTGTTCAAACCATGTTGACCGGGAGGATAATTCTTTTTTTCAAACGCCTTGTCTGGTCCAAAAATAGGTTCACCAAATTTTCTTGCTATTTTTGTCTTTGGTCCTGTGTATCTTGCCATTTATAAATTAAATGAATTAATATAAAATTGATTTTTAAACCCTTCTTCTGCTGGGAGGTCTGCAACCGTTGTGAGGTAAAGGAGTAACATCTACAATTTCTGTAACTTCAATTCCACATGCATGAATAGAACGAATAGCTGATTCTCTTCCAGCTCCAGGTCCTTTAACAAATACTTTTACTTTTCGCAAACCAGCTTCGAAAGCAATTTTTCCGCAATCTTCAGCAGCCGTCTGTGCTGCATAAGGAGTATTTTTTTTCGAACCTTTAAACCCCATTTTACCCGCAGAAGACCAGGATATTACATGACCTTCATTATTTGTGAGTGAAATAATTATATTATTAAATGATGCCTGTATATGGGCTTGACCAGAAGCCTCAACTTTTACAACTTTTTTCTTAGATGTGCCTGTCTTTTTTGCCATGTTATATGTTATCCTTTAGTTGCTTTTTTCTTATTAGCAATGGTTTTCTTCCTGCCTTTTCTTGTACGGGCATTATTTTTTGTCCTCTGACCTCTCACCGGTAACCCTGAACGATGACGAATACCACGATAACAGCCAATATCCATTAATCGTTTAATGTTTAGTTGAATTGATGATCTAAGTTCGCCTTCAACTTTAAACTGTTCATTTATAATAGACCGTATTTTCGATAATTGTTCATCGTTCCAGTCTTTTACTTTTATTTCTGAATCAATACCGGCTTTTGAAAGGATATTTTGAGCGGAACTTTTACCTAACCCATAAATATAGGTTAAACCTATTACGCCTCTTTTATTTTTTGGTAAATCGACACCAACTATTCTTGCCATAGATTAAATTTTTGGAAGTGCAAAATTAATAAATTATCCTTGACGCTGTTTAAATTTGGGATTTTTTTTGCTAATAACATAAAGACGTCCCTTCCGTCTTACAATTTTGCACTCGGCACTCCGTTTCTTTATGGATGATTTTACTTTCATAAACTTAATTATTTATATCTAAATGTTATTCTTCCTTTTGTTAAATCGTACGGTGACATTTCAACTTTTACCTTATCTCCTGGTAGTAATTTAATATAATGCATCCTCATTTTACCAGAAATATGGGCAGTTATTACATGCCCATTTTCAAGCTCAACACGAAACATTGCATTTGATAATGCTTCAGTAATTGTTCCATCTTGTTCAATAGAGGCTTGCTTTGACATTATATAAAAAAAATTAAAATTCTTTATTCTCAAGTACCTCCTCAATAAATGAAAAGGTTGATAAAATATCAGCTTTTTCTTTATCTATAGCTAAAGCCAATTCAAAATGTGCAGAAGGTTTATTATCTACAGTTTTAATTGTCCAGCCATCTTTATCCTGATATACCTTTCTGGTTCCCATATTTATCATTGGCTCGATGCAAATAACCATTCCCGTTTTTAATAAAGGTCCGGTTCCCTGCTTTCCATAGTTGGGGATTTCTGGTGGTTCATGCAAATGAGTACCTAAACCGTGCCCTACCATTTCCCTTACTACTGAATAACCAGATGTTTCACAAAATGACTGAATTACAAACCCAATATCGCCGACCCTTTTGCCATCAATCGCTATTTTAATACCTTTGAAAAGGCTTTCTTTAGTGACTTGAAGTAAGCGTATTAAAGATTCATTAATTTCACCAATAGCAAAAGTATACGCTGAATCGCCATAATATCCATTTAAGATAACTCCGCAGTCGACCGAAATAATATCTCCTTCTTTTAGTTCTCTTTTACCAGGAATTCCGTGTACAACCTGATCGTTAACAGAAGTACAAAGCGTTTTAGGATAATCATTATATCCAAGAAAACCAGGAATACCTTTGTTATCCCTGATAAATTCTTCAGCTCGCTTGTCTAAGACTTCTGTTGCAATACCTGGTCGGATAAGCTTGGCTACTTCAGCAAGAGTTTTTGATACTAATATATTACTTTGCCGTAGTAATTCAATCTCTTCAATTGTTCGTAAATTAATCATCAAAGAACGTTACAACATAATTACATGCTGCTCCTGCCTTTAATACGGCCTGTTTTCATTAAACCGTCATAATGGCGCATTAACAAATGACTTTCTATTTGCTGCAGAGTATCTAATATTACCCCGACAAGAATTAACAGGCTGGTACCCCCATAAAAATGGGCAAAACCGCTTGTCATACCTGTCATTATAGCGAATGCAGGTAAAATTGCAACAATAGCAAGAAAAATAGATCCAGGAAATGTAATTCTTGACATTATAGTATCAATGAACTCTGCTGTTTTTTTACCTGGTTTAACTCCTGGAATGAAACCACCATTTTTTTTCATATCTTCAGCCATCTGATTTGGATTTACCGTAATAGCCGTATAAAAATATGTAAAAACGATGATTAATAATCCAAAAACAAAGTTATACCAGAATCCGGTAATATGTGAAAAAGCAGATACAAACCCGGTAAGACTTTCAGACTTTGCGAAACCAGCAACAGTAATAGGTATAAACATTAATGCCTGTGCAAAAATAATAGGCATTACACCTGCGGCATTCACTTTCAGAGGAATGTACTGGCGAACTCCGCCGTATTGCTTATTACCGATTATCCTTTTAGCGTATTGCACAGGTATCCTTCTTGTTCCCTGTATCAGTAATATTGTACCGGCAAAAACAAGGAAAAGAATTATTATTTCAACAAGGAATGCAACTAAGCCACCACCTTTTTGTTCTAAACGTGATGCAAATTCTTGTCCTATAGCTAAAGGTAATCTCGCTATAATCCCAATCATAATTAATAAAGAAATGCCATTACCAATTCCTTTTTCTGTAATTCTTTCTCCGAGCCACATTATAAATACTGTACCAGAAGTAAGCAAAAGTATTGCAGTGATATTAAATAATGGACCACCGATAAAGGCTTCCGCAGGAATAGTAGCATGTAGGTTAGTGAGATATGCCGGCGCTTGCAAAAGCAGGACTATTACTGTTAAATAACGCGTATGCTGATTTATTTTCCGGCGTCCACTTTCCCCTTCTTTTTGTAATCTCTGATAATAAGGAACGGCCATACCAAGCAATTGCATCACAATTGAAGCTGATATATAGGGCATAACTCCCAATGCAAAAACTGAGGCATTTGAAAACGCACCTCCGGAAAACATATCGAGCAAGCCCATTACACCTTCAGCAGTTTGTCTTTTGAGTTGAGAAAGCATCAAAGGATCAATGCCAGGCAAAACCACATATGAACCTAATCTGTAAACAAGTATAATACCAAGTGTATAAAGGATTCTTGCTCTTAAATCCTCTATTTTCCAAATATTCTTGAGAGTTTCAATAAACTGTTTCATTGATTATTGAGTTTTACAACTGTTCCGTTAACTGCTTGAATAGCTGCTTCTGCAGATTTGGAAAATGCATGGGCTTTAACGTCAAGTTTAGCTTTTAATTCACCTTTTCCTAATATTTTTATGAGATGGTTTTTTGATACAAAGCCAGCATCAATTAAAACTTGAGGATCGATATTTGTAAATCCCTTGTCGGCCAATTTTTGTAAAACTTCAATATTGATACCTTTATATTCAATTCTGTTAAAATTAGTAAAACCATATTTGGGTAATCGTCTTTGCATTGGCATCTGACCACCTTCGAAACCTCGCTTTCGGGAGTAGCCTGAACGCGATTGTGCTCCTTTATGCCCTCTGGCTGAAGTCCCTCCATCGGTCGACCCCTGACCTCTTCCAAGACGTTTATTGTCCTTCACTGAACCCTTTGCAGGTTTTAAATTACTTAAATTCATGGTTTTACCATTATAAATATACTATTTCAATTCTTCTACAAATATTAAATGGTTTACTTTTTTAACCATTCCCTTCATAACAGGATTATCTTCTACTTCAACCGTACTTGTCCTTTTTTTTAGACCCAAAGTCTGAAGTATTCTAAGTTGATGAAGTGTTCTACCGCTTCTACCTTTAATTAATGTAATTTTAATTTTTCCCATAGAATAGCTTAGTTTGTTATCCATTAAATACTTTCTCTACAGTTATTCCCCTGGTATGTGCAACCCTCATTGGGTCTCTCAATTCTAGTAAGGCCCTGAAAGTAGCTTTTACAAGATTGTGAGGATTTGAGGAACCTTTGGATTTAGCGAGTACATCGTGAATCCCCACGCTTTCGAGAACAGCACGCATTGCACCGCCAGCTTTTACTCCTGTTCCGCCTGAGGCTGGTTTCAAAAATACAACAGCCCCGCCATATTTGGCAATTTGTTCATGTGGAATTGTACCTTTAAAAACAGGTACTTTTATTAAATTTTTTTTGGCATCTTCAATTCCTTTTGAAATAGCCGTGGTGACCTCATTCGCCTTTCCCAAGCCATACCCAACAATCCCATTTTCATTTCCTACCACCACTATAGCTGAAAAGCTAAAGGTACGGCCACCTTTGGTAACTTTTGTTACGCGTTGAATACTAACTAACCTGTCGATAAGTTCGATATCGGTTGTTCTAACTTTACGTATAATAGCGCTTTCTGACATATCTAATTAGAATTTAAGGCCACCTTCTCTGGCAGCATCTGCTAAAACTTTTACTCTTCCATGATATAAATAACCGTTCCGGTCGAAAATGACTTCCGTGATACCTTTTTCTATACTAATTTCAGCAATCTTTTTGCCTACGAGTTTTGCCTGTTCAACTTTTTTACCTTTTGAGGCTTCTGCAATATCCTTAATTGATGAAGAAACAGCAGCCATAGTTTGTCCATGAAGATCGTCTATCAACTGAACATAAATTTGTTTATTACTGCGAAAAACCGTCATTCTTGGTTTTTGAGCAGTTCCTGTGACTTTCTTTCTGATCCTGTGTTTAATCCTGGTTCTTCTTTCTAACTTTGTTAAAGACATATCCTTTTAATTTATTTATTTTGCTCCGGCAGTTTTTCCAGCCTTTCTCCTGATACGTTCACCTACAAATTTTATCCCTTTCCCTTTGTAAGGTTCTGGTTTTCTAAGTGAACGTATTTTTGCTGCTACAACTCCTATTAATTGTTTATCTGCACTGGTTAATGTGATAACCGGGTTTGATCTTTTTTCAGTTTTTGTTTCAATTTTAATTTCCTTTGGAAGTTGAAACAAAATATCATGAGAATATCCAAGGCTCATTTCCAAAACTTGACCTTTTGCCTCTGCCCTATAGCCCACGCCAACCAGTTCTTGCTGAATTTTAAAACCTTCAGAAACTCCCTTGACCATATTTGAAATAATTGATCGGTATAAACCATGAATAGACCGATGTCTTTTTTGATCTGTAGGCCTTGAGACAATAATTTGATTTTTCTCAACAGCAACTTTGATATCTGGGTCTACTTGCTGTTTCAATTCGCCTAAGGGTCCCTTTACTTTAACTAAATTTGAATTATCAACAGTTAAAATGACCCCTTTAGGTAATTCTATTGGTAAATTTCCAATCCTTGACATTGTTTATTTCTCAAATATTAGTAAACATAACATAAAACTTCTCCGCCAATTTTCTTTTCCCTGGCTTCTTTATCAGTCATTATCCCTTGCGATGTTGAAAGAATGGCAATACCCAGACCATTTAAAATCCTTGGCATATTATCATGGGCGGCATAATGTCTTAACCCGGGACGACTTAATCTCTGAATTGATTTAATGGCAGGTTTTCTATCTTCAGGATTATACTTTAGGGCTATTTTAATAATACCTTGTGGACCGCCATCTTCAAATTTAAAATTCAGGATATAACCTTTGTCAAAAAGAATTTTAGTAATTTCCTTTTTTAAATTAGAAGCAGGTATCTCAACAATCCTGTGATTTGCTTTGATAGCATTTCTAATACGGGTAAGAAAATCTGCGATAGGATCTGTCATTGTTTTATTTCATTTTATAATTTACCAACTTGCTTTTTTAACGCCGGGGATCAAGCCCTTGGAAGCCATTTCTCTAAAAACGATTCTGCTTACGCCAAATTGCCGCATATAACCTTTAGATCTTCCGGTAAGCATGCATTGATTATGCAAACGAACAGGATTTGAATTTCTTGGTAATGCCTGAAGTGCTGTAAAATCACCGGCTGCTTTCAGCTTAGCCCTTTTTTCAGCATACTTCTGTGTTAATTTAAACCGTTTAACCTCACGGGCTTTCATTGATTCCTTAGCCATTCTTTATTTCTTTTTTACTGTTTTAAATGGAATACCAAATTCTCTCAATAATGCCAAACCTTCTTCATCGCTTTTTGCTGTGGTAATAAAGCTAATTTCTAAACCCATAACTTTAGTAATTTTGTCTATATCAATTTCAGGGAAAATTATTTGTTCAGTTAATCCTACCGTAAAATTACCACGTCCATCGAATTTGCTGTTGACTCCTTTAAAATCCCGGATACGAGGTAGGGCAACAGATATTAATCTCTCCAGAAATTCAAACATTCGATCCTGACGAAGTGTGACTTTAACACCGATTGGCATCTTCTTTCTGAGTTTGAAATTAGAAATATCTTTTTTGGCATAAGTTTGAATTGCTTTCTGGCCACTGATATTTGAAAGCTCGTTTAATGCAACTTCAATAAGTTTTTTATCAGCCACAGCGCTTCCTACACCCTGATTGATAACAATTTTTTCCAATCGTGGGACTTGCATTACACTTTTATAATTAAATTCCTTCCTTAAAGAAGGAATTATTTCTTTTTTATATTTACGTTTCAGATTAGGCGCGTAATTCATTATTTTATTTCCTCCCCAGATTTTTTAGCATATCTTACTAATTTATTATCATCGGTAAGCCTGCGGCCAATTCGAGTACTTTCTCCAGATTTAGGATCTACAATCATCAAATTAGAAATGTGCACAGGAGCTTCCTTTTTTATAATACCTCCCTGCGGACTCTTGGAATTCGGTTTGGTATGTTTCGAAACCATATTAATACCTTCAACAATAGCTTTATTCTTAGTACGGTTTACTTCAAGAATTCTTCCCTGTTGTCCTTTATATTCACCTGTAATAACTTTTACGGTGTCACCTTTTTTAATATGAAATTTGCTTTGCATCAATCAATTAATTATAAATTAAAGTACTTCAGGAGCCAGAGATACGATTTTCATGTAACTATCACGCAATTCGCGGGCAACAGGCCCAAAAATACGTGTGCCCCGAATTTCATCGGTATTATTTAACAATACAACGGCATTATCGTCAAATCGGATATAGGAACCGTCAGAGCGTTTAATCTCTTTTTTTGTCCGTACTACAATTGCTTTGCTTACTGTGCCTTTTTTCACTTCGCCTGAGGGAAGGGCGCTCTTTACAGCAACAACAATCTTATCGCCCACACTTGCATAACGCCTGTGGGTACCACCCAACACACGTATACAAAGTACTTCTTTGGCGCCACTATTGTCTGCTACTGCTAACCTGGTTTCCTGTTGTATCATGATTACTTAACTTTCTCAATAATTTCAACTAATCTCCATCTTTTCGATTTTGATAATGGCCTTGTTTCCATTATTTTTACTGTATCTCCTATACTACAAGTATTTTCTTCATCATGAGCATAAAGCTTAGATGTTTTATTTACAAACTTTCCGTAAATAGGATGTTTCATTTTTCTTTTTACAGAAACGACAATGGTTTTTTCCATTCTATTACTGACCACAACACCGATACGTTCTTTACGTAAATTTCTTTCCATCGTATATTGTTGTTACTTATTATCGTTTAATTGTCTATTCCGCATTTCTGTTTGCATACGGGCAATATTTCTGCGTGTAACCTTAATCTTCTGAGGATTATCAAGTGGTGATACAGCATGATTCATATGTAATTTGATCATAACTGTTTTTTCAGCATCTATTCTTTCCTCTATTTCTTTAGTAGTTAATTCCCTTATTTCTGCGGTTTTCATTTCTATTTTATTTATTCTGAATAATCTCTTCTAACAAGAAACTTGGTCGTTACAGGAAGTTTCTGAGCACCCAAACGTAAAGCTTCTTTAGCAATATCGTAAGGAACTCCATCTACTTCTATTATTATTCTTCCTGGCGTAATAGGTGCCACAAATCCTTCAGGTGCCCCTTTACCTTTACCCATGCGAACTTCTGCAGGTTTTTTTGTTATGGGTTTGTCAGGAAAAATCCGGATCCATACCTGTCCTTCACGTTTCATGTGGCGGCTCACAGCCTGACGGGCAGCTTCGATTTGTCGGCCTGTTATCCAGGCATTTTCTTCCGATTTTATAGCAAAGGATCCGAAAGCAATTGTTGCCCCTTTTTGGGCCATTCCTTTCATCTTTCCTTTCTGTTGCCTTCTGTACTTTGTTTTTTTTGGTTGTAACATTTTAAATAAAAGTTATTCTAATTCCTGTTATTTTCTTCTCCTTTTAAAATCACCACCGCCTTTTTGCTGCTTTTGACTTTTCATTCCAATATTTGGGGCCAAATCGCGTTTACCAAAAATTTCACCATTACATATCCAAACTTTTATACCAAGGCATCCGACCTTTGTGTGAGCTTCAGCCAATGCATAATCAATATCTGCCCGAAAAGTATGTAATGGAATACGGCCTTCCTTGAGCATTTCTGTACGTGCCATTTCAGCACCACCCAGGCGACCCGAAATCATTACTTTAATTCCTTCAGCGCCCATACGCATAGTGGAAGCTATTGCCATTTTAATTGCACGACGATAAGAAATTTTACCTTCTACCTGACGGGCAATATTGTTTGATACAATGTTTGCATCCAACTCAGGACGTTTAACTTCAAAAATATTGATTTGAACTTCTTTATTAGTAATTTTCTTTAATTCCTCTTTTAATTTATCTACTTCCTGACCGCCTTTCCCAATTATAATACCAGGACGTGCAGTATTCACAGTAACTGTAATAAGTTTTAAGGTTCTTTCAATTATTATTTTAGAAATACTGGCTTTTGCAAGACGTGCATTTAAATACTCCCTTATTTTAGTATCTTCAACGAGTTTGCTTGCATAATTTCTTCCACCGTACCAGTTTGAATCCCAACCTTTGATGATTCCTAATCTGTTTGATATCGGGTTAACTTTTTGTCCCATTTATTTTAATTAGTTTGAACTGTATTATTTACCGATTCGACTATCAAAGTCACATGATTAGATCTTTTTCTAATCCTGTAACCTCTTCCCTGGGGCGCAGGGCGAAGTCTTTTTAACATACGGCCAGAATCTACAAATACATTTTTTACAACTAATTTCGTATCTTCTAGTCGAACGCCTTCATTTTTTGCCTGCCAGTTTGCAATCGCCGACATTAATAATTTTTCGACCCTTTTTGAAGGTTCTTTTTGAGAATACTTCAATATATCCAAGGCTTTATTTACTTCGATACCACGAATCAGATCAACTACGAGCCTCATTTTTCGCGGAGAAGTTGGACAATTCTTAAGAATTGCCATGGTTTTTAGTTTCTTGGCTTCTTTTAATTGATTCGCTTTATTTCTTTTTCTTGCGCCCATTTCAATGTTCTGAATATTGGAATATAAAATGTGTTAATCTTTTCTGTTACCGCTATGACCCCTAAAAGTGCGTGTTGGTGCAAATTCACCTAATCTGTGTCCGACCATGTTTTCGGTTATATAAACCGGAATAAATTTGTTTCCATTATGAACAGCAATAGTATGCCCGACAAAATCTGGTGAAATAACTGAAGCTCTTGCCCAAGTTTTTACAACTGACTTTTTACCAGATTGATTCATGGCTAATACTTTTTTATCTAACTTAAAGTTAATAAATGGTCCCTTTTTTAGTGAACGGCTCATATTATAAATGTAAAAATCAAATTACTTTCTTTTTTCAACAATATATTTGTTTGAATCCTTGCTTTTATTTCGAGTCTTAAAACCTTTAGCAGGAACTCCTTTACGTGATCTGGGATGACCACCCGATGCACGGCCTTCGCCACCACCCATAGGGTGATCCACAGGGTTCATTGCAACACCACGATTTCTTGGTCTGCGGCCCAACCAGCGTTTTCGACCGGCTTTACCCAGTTTTTCGCTATTATGTTCTGAATTTGAAATTGCACCAATAGTTGCCCTGCATACAACCAATACCATTCGGGTTTCACCAGAAGGTAATTTAATGATTGCAAACTTGCCATCCCTAGAAGTAATCTGGGCGTAAGATCCTGCACTCCGGGCAAGTGCACCTCCCTGTCCAGGGCGCAATTCAACATTATGTATTATTGTCCCCAATGGAATATCGCTCAAGGGTAAAGTATTTCCGATTTCCGGAGCAATACTATTTCCACTTTGAACTTTTTGTCCAACTTTTAATCCCTGGGGCGCAAGTATATATTTCTTTTCTCCATCAGAATAAACAAGAAGTGCTATATGTGCAGTACGATTAGGATCGTACTCAATACTTTTAACAATAGCTGTTATTCCATCTTTATTTCTAATAAAATCGATAACCCGATAATTACGTTTATGGCCACCCCCAATATAACGCATGGTCATTTTACCTGTATTATTTCTACCACCGCTACTTTTAATAGGCTCTAGTAATGATTTTTCAGGATTATTACTGGTAATTTCAGAAAAATCGGTTAAAACTTTATCTCTTTGACCTGGTGTTACAGGTTTAAATTTCTTTAATGCCATTATTGTATCTTAAATATTGCTATAAAAATCAATTTTTTCTCCATTAGCTACTGTGATAATTGCTTTTTTAATCGAACCTGTTCTACCCTGAATAAAACCGCTCTTTGTATAACGGTTTTTACTTTTTCCGTTTATGATCATAGTATTTACAGACTTTACTGTTACTCCATACATACTTTCAACTGCTTTCTTAATCTGAATTTTATTTGCATTTTTTGCTACTTCAAATCCGTAGCTATTCAGTTTATCACCCTGGGCAGTCAACTTCTCTGTTACTATCGGCCTAACTAAAATATCCATGATAATTATAATTCATTCTATGTTAATCATTTTTTTGCAAATTATTAATTGTCTTCTCGGAAAACAACACAGTTGAGGCATTCATTATGTCATATGTATTTAATCCTGAAATAGTTACAACTTTACTTTCCTGTAAATTCCGGGAGGACAAATATACATTTTTATTTTGTTCAGAAAGAACCAGCAATATTTTTTTGTTCCGAATTTTCAAATTATTAAGCATTTCAATGAATTCTTTAGTTTTAGGAGCTTCAAAATTGAAATCCTCAATAATCAGAATATTGTTTTCTTTGGCCTTATAAGAAAGAGCAGATAATCGAGCAAGTTGTTTAATTTTCTTGTTTAGTTTAAAGTTATAATCGCGGGGACGAGGACCAAAAATTCTTCCACCACCAACAAAAACGCCTGATTTTATACTTCCCGCGCGTGCGCCACCTGTTCCTTTCTGCTTTTTAATTTTACGTGTACTATAAGAAACCTCAGCCCGTTCTTTAGCTTTATGTGTTCCTTGCCGTTTATTGGCAAGGTGTTGTTTTATGTCAAGGTAAATAGCGTGATCGTTAGGTTCAATGTTAAATAATTCTGGTTTCAGTTCAACATCTCTTCCTGTTTCACTTCCTGTAATATTATATATCGATAACTTCATCGTTTTATATTTTAATATAGGTCGAATTGCTATTAATTACTTTTCAATGATCAGATATGAACCAACTGAACCAGGTACTGCTCCTTTTACCATTAAAATATTGTTTTCAGGAATAACTTTCATTACCTGTAGGTTAAAAATTTTTATATTTTCGTTTCCTAAATGACCGGCCATTCGTTTTCCTTTCCAAACCCTTGAAGGGAAAGAAGAGGCACCCATTGATCCCGGAGCACGTAACCGGTTATGCTGACCATGAGTTTGACCACCAACCCCACTGAAATTATGACGCTTTATTACACCCTGAAATCCCTTACCTTTCGTTTTACCTTTTACTTCTACAAAATCATCGGTTGTAAAAAAATCAGCTCTAAGAATATCACCTAATTTTAAAGATGAATCAAAATCCTTAAATTCATAAAGTTTACTTTTAGGCGTAGTATTGGCTTTTTTAAAATGCCCAAGTAATGCTTTTGTGCAATGCTTTTCTTTCTTGTCATGAAAAGCAATTTGTATAGCATGATAACCATCATTATCAATTGTTTTAACCTGAGTTACTACACAAGGTCCAGCTTCTATTATTGTTACCGGTACATACTTCCCTTCTTCTGTAAAGAGGGAGGTCATTCCTATTTTTTTACCAATTAATCCAGGCATCGTTGTATTATTTAATAATTATACTTTAATTTCCACTTCAACACCGCTTGGAAGCTCAAGCTTCATCAATGCATCAATTGTTTTGGGAGTGGAGCTGTAAATATCGAGTAATCGTTTAAATGAATTTAATTCGAATTGTTCCCTGGATTTTTTATTTACAAACGGAGAACGTAAAACAGTGAAAATTTTTTTATGAGTCGGCAATGGAATTGGACCGCTTACAACCGCACCTGTCGACTTAACAGTCTTAACAATCTTTTCGGCTGACTTATCAACCAGGTTGTGATCGTAAGATTTAAGTTTTATTCTAATTTTCTGGCTCATTTTAGATACTATTTAGTTACAACTGATTTTCCCTTTACTTTTTCTAAAATTTCTTTGGCAATGTTAGCTGAAACCTGCTCATAATGAGAAAACTCCATGCTCGATGTAGCCCTCCCGGAAGTAAGTGTACGAAGTACTGTAACATAACCAAATTGTTCTGCCAGGGGCACTTTGGCTTTAACCACCCGGCCTCCTGCCTTAATCTCCATGCCTTCAATACTTCCCCGACGTTTGTTTAGATCTCCAATAACATCTCCTATATATTCCTCCGGAGTAACAACCTCAAGTTTCATGATTGGTTCGAGAAATATTGGTTTAGCCTTTGCACAGGCTTCTCTGAAAGCTTTCTTGGCACATATTTCAAAAGATAATGAATCGGAATCGACTTCATGATAAGAACCGTCGAGTAAAGTTACTTTGAGGTTATCCATCTGATATCCAGCCAGAACACCGTTACGCATTGCTTCTTTAAATCCTTTTTCAACAGACGGAATATATTCTTTCGGAACCCTCCCTCCTTTAACTTCATTAATAAATTGTAAGCCATTAGTATCAGGATCGGTAGGTTCTACCCGAACAATAATATCAGCAAATTTTCCACGACCGCCACTTTGCTTTTTGAAAAGCTCACGATGTTTTACCGAAGTAGTTATAGCTTCTTTATATGCAACCTGTGGCGCTCCCTGATTACATTCAACCTTAAATTCGCGTTTGAGGCGATCAACTATTATTTCTAAATGAAGTTCCCCCATGCCGCTGATTACAGTTTGTCCGGATTCCTCTTCAGTATGTACTCTGAAAGTAGGATCTTCTTCAGAAAGTTTTCCAAGCGCAATTCCTAGTTTATCAATATCAGCCTGCGTTTTTGGTTCAATAGCGACTCCAATAACCGGTTCTGGAAAAGTTATAGATTCTAATAAAATAGGATGTTTCTCTCCACAAAGCGTATCGCCTGTGCGAATATCTTTAAAACCCACAGCAGCGCAAATATCTCCGGCTTCAATTATGTCGCGCGGATTTTGTTTATTTGCATGCATCTGGAATAACCTTGAAATACGTTCCTTTTTATTTGTACGAGCATTAAGCACATAGGACCCTGAAGTTATAGTACCCGAATATACCCTGATATAACAAAGTCGTCCTACAAAAGGGTCAGTAGCTATTTTGAATGCCAATGCTGCAAGAGGTTCTTTTTCACTTGGCTTTATAAATACAACTTTATCATTAACAGGATTTATGCCTTCGATATCGGGAACATCAAGCGGACTTGGGAGATATGCAGCTACCGCATCAAGAAGTTGTTGAACACCTTTGTTTTTAAAAGAAGCACCACAAAAAATAGGTGTAATTTTCATGCTTATGGTCGCTTTACGTGCAACTTCTTTCAATTCATCAATTTGCAGTGTATCTTTATTATCAAAAAATTTCTGTAAAATTTTGTCATCCTCTACACAAATTATTTCTAATAATTTATCTCTATATTCCTCTACTGTTTCTTTTAATTCTGAAGGGACATCAACCACAATAAATCTTTCACCTTTAGGATCATTGTCGTCATAAATATGAGCCTTTCTGTCTAACAAATCAATTACTCCTTTAAATTTCTCTTCCGCACCGATAGGTATCTGCATAGGAACAGCATTCGCGCCTAGTTTATCTATAATTTGCTGAACAACTGCAAAAAAATCGGCACCGATACGATCCATTTTATTAACAAATCCAATACGAGGCACATGATATTTGTCGGCCTGATGCCAAACAGTTTCTGATTGTGGTTCCACACCTCCGACCGCGCAAAATAATGCAACAGCCCCATCAAGGACCCTGAGAGAACGCTCTACTTCCACTGTAAAATCGACATGGCCGGGAGTATCAATAATATTAATTTTATATTCCTGATTTTTATATTTCCAAAAGCATGTAGTGGCAGCAGATGTAATTGTAATGCCACGTTCCTGTTCCTGCACCATCCAATCCATGGTAGCTGCACCATCATGAACTTCACCAATCTTATAATTTACACCAGTATAATAGAGTATCCTTTCGGTGGTGGTTGTTTTTCCAGCATCGATATGTGCCATGATACCTATATTCCTGGTATATCTTAAATCCCTGCTCATTTAAACTTTAAAAATCAAAAAAAATATATTATTAAGTTTTACAAAATCTCAAATTCAAAAAAATCAGTTTTTATTAAAATCTGAAATGGGCAAATGCTTTATTTGCATCGGCCATTTTGTGCATATCTTCTTTTCTCTTAAATGCACCACCTTCTTCATTAAATGCAGCAAGTATTTCAGCAGCAAGTTTTTCAGACATAGATTTACCTGCTCTTTTGCGGGCAAACAAAATCATATGCTTTATGCTTAAAGCAACTTTACGATCGGGACGAACCTCTTGTGGTACCTGAAAAGTAGCACCTCCAACACGACGGCTTTTTACTTCAACCTGGGGAGTGACATTTTCAAGAGCTTTTTTCCAGACATCAAGAGGAGTTTTCTCTGCGTCTTTATTCTTTTCTGCTACAGATTCTATAGCATCATAAAATACATTATAAGCTACGCTTTTCTTTCCGCATTTCATCAGGTTATTAACAAACCTTGTTACCAGCGTATCGCCAAATTTGGGATCGGGTAACAATATTCTTTTTTTGGGTTTTGCTTTTCTCATTCGTCAGCAAAAAAATTATACCTATATTATATATATTAAATTCAATTTTATTTTTTAGCCACTGCAGCAGCTTTTGGTCTCTTTGCCCCATAAAGCGAACGCCCCTGTTTTCTGCCCTCAACACCTGCTGAATCGAGTGTACCACGAATCAAGTGATAACGAACACCGGGAAGGTCTTTTACACGCCCTCCGCGGACCAGAACTATGGAATGTTCCTGCAAGTTATGCCCTTCACCAGGAATGTAAGCGGAAACCTCAATTCCATTGGTTAACCTTACACGTGCGACTTTTCTCATCGCAGAATTTGGTTTTTTGGGAGTAGTAGTATAAACTCGTGTACAGACTCCACGGCGTTGCGGACAACTGCTTAATGCCGGAGCCTTACTTTTAAATTTAAGTTTCTTTCTTCCTTTTCTTACTAATTGTTGAATTGTTGGCATACAATCGATGTATTTGCTATGTTTATTAATAAAATGGGTTGCAAAGGTATTTTATTTTTTTAAAAATCAAACACGAACATTGAAAATATTTTTCTAACTAAATTACAACCTAAAACTTTAAAATTTTTAAAATTGTGTAGTATCAAAAAAATACTATTTTTGCAGGGTATCAATAAAATTGAAGAGTATTGAAAACCTTCCATTTAGCTTGTATCTCAATAAAAATTACTAAATAAACAGATTACTAACATGAAAAATTTTTTGACTAACCAGATTAAAAATATTGCACTCCTTGGCAATTCGGGATCGGGTAAAACCACCCTTGCCGAAGCGATGCTTTTCGAGGGTGGCGTTATAGAAAGACGCGGTACTGTTGAACAAAAAAATACTGTATCGGATTATAACGATATTGAACACGAAAATAAAAGTTCTGTTTTTTCTTCGGTACTATACACTGAATATGAGGATAAAAAAATAAATATTATTGACAATCCGGGATTAGATGATTTTGTCGGAGGAACGATTTCTTCTCTTTCGGTTGCAGATTGTGCAGTTCTTCTAATCAATGCCCAGAACGGTA
>Ga0265323_10000043_pt1 | contig 69334 bp, 54 predicted proteins | sample 41225metaG_FD_193580 | JGI IMG/M metagenome (GOLD analysis project Ga0265323, IMG submission 193580) | Rhizosphere microbial communities from Carex aquatilis grown in University of Washington, Seatle, WA, United States - 4-12-25 metaG | ecosystem: Host-associated > Plants > Roots > Rhizosphere...
CTGGTGGCGGCGCTTATGGGAAAAGATTTTAAGTCCGATTCCCAACTGCAATGCAGTAGAAAACCAACCCGCTTTCACCAGCCAATCCTCATGAAAATCTATTTCCTACTGCATGGATTCGGCTTAACGAACCCGGCGCCAGATTCAGCATCAAAACGTTCGGGCACCAGGCCGCTTTTCGCCAGATTTTAGTTGCCATTTCAGCGTGGCTGGGCGACATAAGGACAATTGCTGTGAATCATTATGAAAAAGCAACATCTTAGTCGCCGCCAGTTTCTGCAACGTTCCTTGACCGCCGCCGGCGCGCTCGCGCTGGGTTCGGGCGGCTTGATGCCCGCGCTTTGCGCGCCGGCCGCCAAACGCACCGCGGTGGATCAAATGACGCTGGGCAACACCGGAATCAAGCTTAGCCGTCTGGGCATGGGCACCGGCAGCGCCAACGGCCATATCCAAACCGCCCTGGGCCGCGAAGGTTTCAACAGCCTGGTCAGGTATGCCTATGACCAGGGCATCACCTACTTTGATTGCGCTCAGGCCTACGCCACGTTTGAGTGGATGGCCGATGCCATCAAGGGATTGCCCCGCGAAAAGCTTTTCATCCAATCCAAGGTGCCCGGCCAGCCGAAGGACGTGCTTGCAGCCATCGATCATCACCGCAAGGTTTTTAACACCGATTATGTTGACAGCATGTTGATCCATTGCATGGTCAAGGACGATTGGACCGAGGAATGGAAACGGGTCATGGACGGGTTCAATGAGGCCAAGGCGAAAGGCTGGATTCGCGCCAAGGGGGTGTCCTGCCACAGTCTGCCCGCCTTGCGCCAGGCCACGGCCGCGCCCTGGACCGAAGTGCATCTGGTCCGCGTCAATCCCCAGGGCCTCAAAATTGACGGCCCGGAACTGGATGGTTGGAACGATCTCGTGCATGATGTCACGCCGGTGGTGGCGGAAATCAAAGCCATGCGCGCCAAAGGCCGCGGCATCATCGGCATGAAAATCATCGGCAACGGCCAGTTCGTCAACGCCGAGGACCGCGAAAAGTCCATTCGCTTTGCGATGGCGCGCCCGGAATTGGACGCCGTGGTCATCGGCGTCAAGAGCCGCGCCGAGATTGACGAAGCGATTCAGCGCATGAACCGGGCGCTGGCCGAGGCCGCGTAAAGCTTCGCCACGCGGCAGGCCGGGTAAAGTTTCCAGATTCGCCGGGGCTTCCGCCTTCGCAAGGCAACGGCGCGACACAGCGTCTATTTGTTTTCGTGAGCCTCGTAAACCTTCTTTTTCTCGTATCGCTGCCGCAATTCGTCGGAAAGATCGGTAAAATCGATCTTGATCATCCCCATCCCACCGCGCGCCGGCGTATAACTGACAATTATTCCGTCCGGCTCCACTTTTTCCACATGCACATTTTTGTAGATTGCTCCACTGATGGTTGCAATTTCTTTGGTTGGTTTCGCCTTCACCGATGGACTTGACGATGTTGTCGGAGCAGGTGCCGGGGTTGGCTTGGGCGTTGCCGGTGCCGCTGCTGGTTGAGTCACGACAGGCGCTGCAACGGCTCGAACGATGGCAGCCGGAGCGACGACAGCCGGAGCCGCAGCAGCGGGAGTGGTAACAGCCGGAACGACAACAGCCGGAGCGGTGGCAGCCGGCGCAACAGCAGCGGGAGGTTCAGCAACCGGGACTGCGGCAGCTGGAGCAGCAGCCGCGGGACTGATGGTAGCGGGAGTGGCAGCGGCAGGAACTTCAGCAGTTGGAGCAGTGGCAGCGGGAGTGATGGCAGCGGGAGCGGCGACAACGGGAGCGACAACAGCAGGAGCTTCAGCCGCCGGAGCAACAACAGCGGGAGTGGTAACAGCCGGAGCGACTTCAGCCGGCGCGGCAACAGTGGGAGGTTCAGTAACCGGGGTGACAGTAGCAGGAGTGGTGGCAGCTGGAGCGGTAGCAGCAGGTGCGACAGTAGCAGGTGCTTCAACAGTCGGAGCGGCGGCGGTCGAAGCAACAGCAGCGGAGGTTTCAGCCGCCGGAGCAACGGCAGCCGGAACAACAGCCGCAGGAACATCAGCAGGAACGATAGGGCCAGGAGCGACCTCGGCCAAAACGACTGCGGCGGGGGCCTCAGCCGCCGGAGCGGTTTCCGGAGTGACCACTTTTACCGTGACCGTCTCGGTTAAATTGGTTGCGGATTTGTCGGGTTGTTCCGCGACGGCCCCGGAAGGTGTCCCCGATACAGGGGCTTCGGCCACCGGAGTGACAGCAACGGGAGCAGTAGCAGCAGGAGCGGCGGCAGCGGGCGTTTCAGTAGAAGGAGAAATCACCGGAGCGGTTTCCGGAGTGACCACTTTTACCGTGACCGTCTCGGTTAGATTGGTTGCGGATTTGTCGGGTTGTTCCACGTCGGCCCCGGAAGGTGTCCCCGATACAGGGGCTTCGGCCACCGGAGTGACAGCAACGGGAGTGGTAACAGCCGGAGCGACTTCAGCCGGCGCGGCAACAGTGGGAGGTTCTTCAGTAACCGGGGTGACAGTAGCAGGAGTGGTGGCAGCTGGAGCGGTAGCAGCAGGTGCGACAGTAGCAGGTGCTTCAACAGTCGGAGCGGCGGCGGTCGAAGCAACAGCAGCGGAGGTTTCAGCCACCGGAGCAACGGCAGCCGGAACAGCAGCCGCAGGAGCGACAATAGCCGGAGGGGCATCAGCAGGAACGATAGGGCCAGGAGCGACCTCGGCCAAAGCGACTGTGGCGGAGGCCTCAGCCGCCGGAGCGGTTTCCGGAGTGACCACTTTTACCGTGACCGTCTCGGTTAGATTGGTTGCGGATTTGTCGGGTTGTTCCACGACGGCTCCGGAAGGGGTCGCCGATACAGAGGCTTCAGCCGCCGGAGTGACAGCAAGGGAAGCAGTAGCAGCGGGAGCGACATCAGCAGGTGCGGTGGCGACCGGAGTTTCAACAGTCGGAGCGGCGGCAGCCGGAGCAACAGCCGCGGGAGTTTCAGCCGCCGGAGTGACAGCAACGGAAGCAGTAGCAACGGGAGCGACATCAGCAGGTGCGGTGGCGACCGGAGTTTCAACAGTCGGAGCGGCGGCAGCCGGAGCAACAATCGCGGGAGTTTCAGCCGCCGGAGTGACAACAGCGGGAGCTTCAGCGGGAGGGGCAGCCACCGGGGTTGTTGCAGGCGAAGCTTCGGCAGCAGGAGCCGCAGCAGCGGGCGCTTCGGCGGTTGGAGTTGCAGCAGTAGGAGCTTCGACAGCCGGAACTTGAGCAGAGGCAGCAGCAGCCGGAGTTGCAGCAATGGGAGCTTCGACAGCCGGAATAGTAGCGACCGCAGTTTCAGTGGCGCGTACGACAGCAGTGGGAGCAGCGACCGGAGTTGTTGCCGCCGGGGCGATTTGTGGAGTTGCCTTTTTTGCGGGAACCGTCCCGGTTACTTTGGTTGCGGATTGGCCGGATTGTACCACTACGGCCCCGGAAGGTGTGTTTGTTGCCGGCGTCGGCTCGATTTGCGGGTGGGTCAACTCGCTCAACTTTTGTTCCAAAGCCGCGCGGGCGGCGGCCTGAGCCGGGGTGTCGTTCGCACGAACGGAAATGAAACTCGCACCAAAAGCGACGCAAAAACCAACAAAGGTTGTGATTTTCATGAAATGACCATTCCGGGTGAAGCGTAAGGAAATGGCGCGCTCCAGTACAAGCTGGAGGCTTCGGCGGATTCTTGAATAAATGGTTATCATGATGCTGTGCAATGTTTCCTGACAGCTATTCCAGTGCCAGATGGCTGTAAAAGGTGTGCCCGTCCGAAGCGGACGCGGCACTGTCTCAAAATAAGATTTTACGGCTGATTCAGTCATACGGAGAGGACATTATTCAGACAGGTCCGGCGACTGCTGGCTTGTGCTTTTCCTGCCATCCTTCCTTGCCGCGCCGCAATTCCTTGCCGCGTCAAAGCATGGCGACGGCGGGAGTGAAGACGGGAGCATGGCGACGGCGGATCAGCTCTCAGCTAGCGCGGGATTGACGGGGATAATCTTTGGTGCGGGCACGCTTCCACCATGCCAGCCGGGTTCCGCTTTCATCTGATTTCCGTCTTTGCGCGGCTTCAACGCGACAAGCCAGCGCGACGGGTCAGATTTCGGTGCGACCATTCGATGTCGTTAGCTGCAGGAGGCTGAAGGCCTTTTGCGCAGATTGGTCCGCGAAATTTTCTGAACGATTTGATTAACCTTTGGAATTCAATTTATCCTGCCAAACATCTTCCCTGACCGTGCGAAAGTTTCCGTCGGCACGCCCAGGTCGTGCTTCATCAAAACATCCCGGTCCCACGGATTTTTTGTCCGCCCGATGGAATATTTCTGCCGGAACGACAGGTGCAACGAATACCACGGCGAAACCAGCGCCGTGTTGATCAGCGGAAAATCCGTGCCATAGACCAGCCGCCCGGAAAATTCGGGCCGGGTCAGGGCTTCTTTCAGACTGCCCTGCCGGTTGATCTGCGTCAGCGCGGAAATGTCCGTGTATAAATTGGGATATTCGCCTATCAGCCGCGCCAGCCGGTCGGGGCCGCGTTCGCCGTGGTATTTCTCCGACGACGCGATATGCGCGGCTACGACCGTCACGCCGAGGCTCAATGGCAGCCGCAATTTCTCCGGGTCCCCCAATTCCTCGTCAGAGCGTGAAAAGGATTTCTCCTTGCCGGTGTGCGACAGGAGCGGCAGTTTCAACTCGGCCATTTTCTTGTAAAATGGGATAAGCCTCCGGTCGGCCGGGTCGATCCCCATGATCGGCGGAATCCATTTCACCAGCACCGCGCCGTGTTTCTTTGCCCACTCCAGCCGCGCCAAGGCGTCGCGGCGATAGGGATTCACCGACGCGCCGAACAAAAGGTTCGTGTGCCGGGCCGCCATTTCCGCGACGAATTCGTTTGGCACATAAACTTCCGTCCGGTTCGTGTCGAGGTTCCCCTCGGCGTCCACCACGCCGTCGAGTGCGAGCAGGACGGCCCGGCTGACATATTTGCTTTGGGCGAGCGATTCTGAAATACGGTCGCCCACCAGACCGTCGCCCTGCTGCATAATTTCCTTCTCCGTAACGCCGAAGCTGTGCAGATAAATTTTGAACCGCCAGTTGTGTTGCAACCGGGGCGAAACAAAACAGCCGCTGCCGCCCGCGCCGATGCCGGCGATGTGACAGTGCATGTCCACGATGCCGGCGGGGATGGGTTCAACCGGGCGAAAAGGCTGCGCCGGCAGGCCAACCCAGACGAAGACGGCGGCTAGAACACACGCGAAAATAATTTTCCGGCGGCGCGCGGAAGATGGAAATTTTGGCTTCACGGTTTTCACGCCACCATGCTATGACAAAATCATCGCCGGGCGTGAATCGAAAAAACTGCGCGGCACATTGAAAAAACGAATTGCCAAAACCATCACGACGGCAGCCTGCCGCGTGAGGATACATGTCCATCTAAACCTTGGCGAAGTTGGAAGCCTGCCTGTATCGCTCACTTTGCCAGGAAATGACGAAGTGCGAAGAATGTCAGCACTTGGAACAGGAGGAACCCCACGCCGAGCAGCGTGCCGGCTATTACCGGCGTCTCACGAAAACTCAACCTCCAGTGCGGCGTCTTCAGGTGGTCGCAGTAGCCGGTGAGACGCACCTGGCCGGGCTGGTCCAATTGAGCCTTGAAAGCTATGGCGGTCTGAAACCGGTCCGCCGGATTTCGTTGCATGGCGTGCAGCACGATTTCCTCCGCCTGCGGTGAAATGTTAGGGTTTAGTTTTCGTGGCGCAATCGGGTCGCCGGTGACGCGGTTGTTCATCGCCATCCAGCAGTTGTCATTCTGGAAGGGAACCACGCCGGTGAGCATTTCGTACAGGACCGCGCCGAGGCAGTAAATGTCGGACCGTTCGTCGCCGCGCTCATTTTTGACCTGTTCCGGCGACATGTATTCGGGCGTGCCCAGGGTGGCGGTAAGCCCGCTGAGCGTGATCTTTTTTGAATCCGCCGCGGCGGCGATCCCGAAGTCCATGATGCGGATGGTGCGGTCGCGGCAAATCATGATGTTCCCCGGCTTGAGGTCGCGGTGTATCACTCCCTGACCGTGCAGGTATTGAAGCGCCTCGCAAACCAGGCTGGCGATTTTCAACGCGTCCTTTTCCGGCAACGTCCGCGACGCTTCGAGTAGATGGGCCAGGGTGCAGCCGCGCAGATATTCGGTGACGATGTAGGGCCGACTTTTTCTTTCCACCGTGACAAACTTCAGGATATACGGATGATACAGCTTGCGTCCAATTTCGTCCTCGCGTTGAAAGCGGGAAAAAAATCCGGGATCGGCCTCCAAACGCAGGTGCGGCACCTTGACGGCGACGATTTGATTTTCCTGCTCCTGGTCCCGGGCCTGGTAAATGGTGGCCATGCCGCTGCGGCTCACCGTTTCGACGATGGCGAACCGCCCGTCCAGCAAATCGCCGACATGCAACTCCGGGCCGAAGTAAGGTTCGACCGGGTCGTGGTGCTCGGGCACGTTCTCGAAGCAACTGATGCCTTCCGCGGCGTAGGTTTTGTCCTCGCTCATGCTTTTGTCGGTTCAACGTTTCAGGGACGGCTGTGTTGAATGATCGCGCAACCGGCTGCGATCAGGCCAAGTCCACACCAGGTGGACCACGGAACGTTTTCCCGGAAAACGAACCGGCCCGCCAAAACACTCGTCAGCGCAAAGAATCCGACATAGACGCCCAGCAGTCGCGAAAAATCCCACTTGAGTGAATTCACCATCAATCCGTAGCAGCCAAGCGTCACGAATCCGGCGAACACCACCGCCAGCTTGTGGCTGCGCAGTCCGTGCCGGATCACGGCATCGCCCCCGACTTCGAGCAGCGCCGCCACTACAAAAACAGCCCAAGCAATGGCATTCATGCGTGTATCAAAACCCCATTCGTCTGCCGGACCACATCTGACGGGGCGTCGCTCCGCGGGCGCATTGCATGCCGGTACTGTTCCGGTGTGATTTTCCAGATTCGCGGCAACACCAGCGTCGGGCAGCGCGCGTTGCGAACCACACGCTCAACCGTGCCCAGGCCGAGCAGCCGCTTCCAACGCGAAGGTTTCGGGCTGGCCATGATGATGAGTTCGGACAATTCCGCTTCGGCTTCGGCAACGATTTCCTCGTGCGGCCGGCCCATGCGCACATTGATGCGCACGAACGGGCTGTTGCCGAAAAAATGTTTCGCCAGCTTTTTCAGTCCCGCTTCGCTCTCCGCCAAGACTTCATTAAAAATGCGGTATTCAAGTTTGACGACGTTCAGATTCACCACGTTGAGCAATGATACGTGGATGGGGACTTCGTCCGCCAGGCCTTGCGCGAACTGTAGCGCGTCGAACGAGCCTTTCAGCAAGTTGACCGGGACTAAAACGCGTTTAATGTTCATGGTCTGCATTCCTTTCCGACGACAGTGTTATCCGTCTTTCTCAGGGCCTTTATTTGCCGTTTGGATACCCAACCGATCCAAATCCAAATTCAACTTCAAAACATTCACGCCCGGTTCGCCGAGAAAGCCGAGGCTGGCGGGGTCGGTGTTTGCGCGGACCAGCTCCAAAACTTTTTCCACGCCGAGGTTGCGGGCCTTGGCGACGCGGGGAGCCTGTAGTTCGGCGTTGCGCAGGCTGATGTGCGGGTCGAGACCGCTGCCGGAGGCGGTGACGGCATCGGCGGGCATGAGGGTGTTGGTCGTGAGGCCGTTTGCCGTGCGGTAATCGGCAATGCGCTGCGCGATGGTGGCGACCAGGTTCGACGAGGTCGGGCCAAGGTTGCTGCCGCCGGAACTGGTGGCGTCGTAGCCGTTGCCCGCCGCCGAGGGGCGCGACTGAAAATACTTGTCGGCGGTGAATTGCTGGCCGAGAAGTTTTGAGCCGTGCACCGTGCCGTCCTTGTCCACGATGAGGCTGCCATTGGCCTGGTCGCGGAACAACGCTTGCGAGATGCCGAACACGACGAGCGGATACAGTCCGCAACAGACGACGGCGAAAGTCAGCGTGACCATCACGGCGCTGCGGAGTTCAATAAAAAGATTTTTCATAGGTTTAAACGAGTTTCAGGGTGGTTATCAGGACGTCTATGGCCTTGATGCCGACGAAGGGGATGATGACGCCGCCCAGGCCGTAGATGAGCAGGTTGCGTTGCAGGATGGCGAGCGCGCCGATGGGTTTGAATTTCACTCCGCGCAGCGCCAGCGGTATCAGCGCGACGATGATGAGCGCGTTGAAGATGATGGCGCTGAGGATCGCGCTCGCGGGGCTGTGCAGATGCATGATGTTGAGCGGCGTGATGGCGGGGAACGTCGCCATGAGCATGGCCGGAATGATGGCAAAATATTTCGCCACGTCGTTGGCGATGCTGAAGGTGGTGAGCGAACCGCGCGTGATGAGCAGTTGCTTCCCGATTTCGATGATCTCGATGAGTTTCGTCGGGTTCGAGTCGAGGTCCACCATGTTGCCGGCTTCCTTGGCGGCCTGGGTGCCGGTGTTCATGGCCACGCCCACGTCGGCCTGGGCGAGAGCGGGGGCGTCGTTGGTGCCGTCGCCGATCATCGCGACCATGCGTCCGCCGGCCTGTTCCCGGCGGATGAGCGCGAGTTTGTGCTCGGGTTTGGCCTCGGCGAGAAAGTCGTCCACGCCCGCCTCGGCGGCGATGGCGGCGGCGGTGAGTTTATTGTCGCCGGTGATCATCACGGTGCGGATGCCCATTTTGCGGAGCTGGGCAAAGCGTTCCTTGATGCCGCCTTTGACGATGTCCTTGAGCTGGACCACGCCGAGCACTTCCCGGCCATCGGCGACCACGAGCGGGGTGCCGCCCGAGCGTGAAATGTTGTCCACGGTGTCGGACACCGTCTTGGGGAACAGGCCGCCTTCGCGATCCACAAAAATGCGCATGGCCTCCGCCGCGCCTTTGCGGATGCGGCGCGCGGGCTGGCCGTCAATGGCGGCAAAGTCCACGCCGCTCATGCGCGTCTGCGCCGTGAACGGAATGAACCGGGTCTGCGTTTCGGTGACGTCGCGTCCGCGCAGATTGAACTTTTGCTTTGCCAGCACGGCGATGCTGCGGCCCTCGGGTGTTTCGTCGGCAAGCGACGCGAGTTGCGCGGCGTCGGCGAGACGTTCAACGGTGACGAGCGGCGCGGGGATGAAGTCCGTTGCCTGGCGGTTGCCGAGCGTAATGGTACCGGTCTTGTCGAGCAGCAACACATCCACGTCGCCAGAGGCTTCAACCGCGCGTCCACTCATGGCGAGGACGTTATGCTGGAGTAGGCGGTCCATGCCGGCGATGCCGATGGCGCTCAACAATCCGCCGATGGTGGTGGGAATCAAACAAACCAACAGGGCAATCAACACCGGCACGGAGAACACCGTGGCGGAGTAAAGGCCGAAGGGTTTCAACGTTACACAGACCAGCAGAAAAATCAGCGTCAGTGCCGAGAGCAGGATGGTGAGCGCGATTTCGTTGGGCGTCTTCTGGCGTTTCGCGCCTTCGACAAGCGAGATCATGCGGTCGAGGAAGCCTTCGCCGGGGTTGATGGAGATGCGGATTTTGATTTCATCCGAGAGCACGCGGGTGCCACCGGTGACGGCACTGCGGTCGCCGCCGCTTTCGCGGATGACGGGGGCGGATTCGCCGGTGATGGCCGATTCGTCCACGGTGGCCGCGCCTTCGATGACGTCGCCGTCGGCGGGGATGACTTCCCCGGCCCGCGCGACCACGACATCGCCTTTGCGGAGGTCGTTGGCGCTGACATCCTCCACTCGGCCGTTTTTGGCGAGGCGATGCGCGATGGTTTTCACGCGGGTCCCGCGCAACGCCTTGGCCTGAGCTTTGCCGCGGCCTTCGGCGACGGCCTCGGCGAAGTTGGCGAAGAGGACAGTGAACCAGAGCCAGATGGCGAGCTGGGCGATGAAGCCGCGGTCGGCGTGGGCGGTAAAAATCCCGAAGGTGGTCAGCGCTGCGCCGACCATGGTCACGAACATGACGGGATTTTTGAGCATCAGGCGCGGGTCGAGTTTTTTGAAGGCGTCGCCCATCGCCGGGCCGGCGATGTTCCAGTCGAAAAGTGATGGAGCTTTGTGGGTCATGAAGCGTGTTGAGGGTTGAAAGTTGAGAGTTGAGGGTTCAGAACAGTTTGCCCTGGAGCATGAGGAAGTGTTCGACCACCGGGCCGAGGGTCAGCACGGGCAGGAAATTCAGTGCGCCGACCAGCAATACCGTGCCGAGCAGGAGGATGATGAATGTGCCGCCGGACACGGGGAAGGTGCCGGTGCTGGCCGGGACGAGTTTTTTTTGCGCGAGCGACCCGGCCATGGCCATGATGGGTACTATCATCAGGAACCGACCGAAGAGCATCGCGATGCCCAGGGTGGTGTCATACCAGGGGGTGTTGGCGTTGAGGCCGGCAAAGGCGCTGCCGTTGTTGCCGACGGCGGACGAATAGGCATAGAGGATTTCGCTGAGTCCATGCGGGCCGTTGTTGTTCAATCCGGCCAATCCCCACTGACTCACGCACGCCCAGGCGGCAAAGCCGAGAATGGTCAGGCAGAGAATCAACAGCGAGAGCATGGCCATTTTCACCTCGAAGGACTGGATTTTTTTGCCGAGATATTCCGGGGTGCGCCCGACCATCAGTCCGGCGATGAATACCGCGAGCACAACGAACACGAGCATGCCGTAAAGCCCCGCGCCGACGCCGCCGATGATGATTTCGCCGAGCTGGATGTTGAACAGCGGCACAAACCCGCCGAGCGGCGTGAACGAATCGTGCATCGAGTTGACCGCGCCGCACGAGGCGTCGGTGGTGATGGTGGCGAACAGGGCGGAATTGAAAATACCGAAGCGGACTTCCTTGCCTTCCATGTTGCCGTCTGTGGCGGCGATGCCAAGCTGCTGATGAATGGGATTGCCTTTAGCCTCCGCCCACCAGCAAAGCAGCACACCGCCCAGGAACAGTGCCATCATCGCTGCCCAGACCGACCAGCCGTGCGCCTGGTTTTTGGTCATGCGACCGAGGTAATAGGTGAGGCCGCTACCGATTGCGAAGATGGAGAGCATTTGCAGGAAGTTGGAGAGCGGCGTGGGATTTTCGAACGGATGCGCGGCGTTGGCATTCACGTAGCCGCCGCCATTGGTGCCGAGCATTTTGATGGCGATCTGTGATGCCATCGGGCCTTGCACGATGGTTTGCTCCTCCACTTTTTGATCAACCATGACGGCCACGTTGGTCATGACCGGCTGGCCTTTCGCATCGAGTTGCGGCACATCCACCATCACCGCCACACCGTTGGTCATCAGTGGTTGTCCTTTTTGATCCAGCTTGGGCGCTTGCACCATGACTGCCACATTCGTGGTCACTGGCTGGCCTTTATCATCGGTTTTCTGAACCTGGATGGTATAAGATTCCACGAGCTTCGCCTTGGTGTAAGGCAGGAAGTTTTGAATCATGCCTTGCGAAACGTAGAAAACCGCCAGCACGAGGCAAATGGGCAGCAGCAGGTAGTAAGTGACGCGCACGAGGTCCACCCAGAAGTTGCCGAGCAGCTTCGTGGAATGTCGAGCGATGCCGCGCACGAGCGCCGCAGCGAGCGCGATACCGGTGGCGGCGGAGGTGAAGTTGTGGATGGTCAGAGCCACCATTTGCGAGAGGTAGGACATTGTGGATTCACCGCCGTAACTCTGCCAGTTGGTGTTGGTGGTGAAGCTGACGGCGGTGTTGAACGCGAGATGTGGCGTGAGCGCGCCGAGTCCCTGCGGGTTCAGCAACGACTGGAGCGGCAGGATATTTTGCAGGCGCAGGATGGCGTAGGTAAACACGCAGCTTACCAGGCTGAACAACAGCATGGCCCAGGTGTATTGCCGCCAATCCTGTTCCTGGTCCGAGCGCACGCCCATGAGCCAGTAGGTGAGCCGCTCCAGCGGACGGAGCATGGGGTTGAACCAGGTGCGGCCATGGGCGTCGAGCACCTGCATGAGATAAAGGCCCATGGGTTTCGTGATCACCGCGAGGGCGGCAACGTAGAGGGCGAGTTGGAGCCAGCCGGAAGTTTGCATAGGCGTTGGTTAAAATTTTTCAGGGTGAACCATCGCGATGAACAGATACACGAATAACGCGAGGGCAATCAGACCGACGACAAGGTTTTCCATAAATGTCCTTACAGGTTCTCGCACCAGCAGGCGTACAACCCGCCTGCCACAAAAAAAAGTGCGATGACGGCGATGAAAATAAAATCAATCATAGGTTTTGTTTTCTAGTTGCGGACCTTGGGAGCGCGGCTGTCTCAGCCGCAGCACATTCGACAAACCCCGTGAGATTTTGTGTGCTCATTCGGCAATCCGGGCGGCTGCGGGTGGGACACCCGCGCTTCGTTCGATTTTCCCGCAGCATCAAATCGTACTCGTGCTCGTTCATGTCTGCACCATGACGCAACGCCGGCGAAACGGCTAATCAAGAGATGGGCGGTTGGCGTTAAGAATGTATTAAGGAATAATTTGCCCCTTATGCCGAGCTCGGCAGTAGGGCTATTTTCTGCAGCGCCGGATAATGCCGGTAAGCGGGGCAATTCTTTAAAATCATTGAGGAATCGCCCCTTTTTCGTTTCTCAACCCGGCATTATCAGAGAACTTGTAGGAAGATCAAATGTTGGTCCGGGGGGATGATGCCGACGGATATCGGAGACTCATGCATCCGAAAAGCTGTCCGGCATCAGTGTCGGTCGAACATGGCGAATGTCTTTAGACTCGCCTCGAACAGAGTCCGGGCAACATACGGCGGTGCCACTTTTCGCGCTAGATGGCAACGGCATTATACTCGGCGTCACTGACGTGCTCAAACCAGGTTACGGCCTCGCCTTTGCTGTCTGCTTCCTGGAACGCCAGATGAACCATCACATGTTGTGGCGCAGCACCGTGCCAGTGCCTTTCCCCCGGGCTGAACATGACAGTGTCACCGGGCCTGACTGTTTGCACCGGACCACCGGCGGACTGCACTCGTCCGATGCCAGAAACGATGTGTATCACCTGGCCGAGAGGATGCGTATGCCAGGCAGTGCGAGCACCAGGCTCGAACGAAACGCGATAAGCCTGTAGTCGAGCCGGGGCGGGCGGGACGGCAATCTCATCCACCCAAACAGTGCCGGTAAACCAATCTTGTGGACCGCGTTTGGTCACGCGGTCTTCAGCGCTGAGAATTTTCATACTCAATGTTACTATAGCAGGGATTGCTCGTGTTCGTCGTTTAACGACCGGTCATTTGCTCCAGCTTTTCGGGATACCGGGCGCCATGCACCGTGATCTTTGAAGCCGCGCTTTCGATGTCATGGAGGTCGTCCGGCGTAAGTTCGACTGCAACTGCTCCGATGTTCTCGTCCAGGCGATGCAGCTTCGTGGTGCCTGGGATGGGAACAATCCACGGCTTCTGGGCCAGTAGCCACGCCAGGGCGATCTGAGCGGGTGTCGCCTTCTTCCGTTTTCCGATTGTGCCAAGCAGATCAATCAATGCCTGATTCGCCTTGAGCGCCTCCGGCGTGAAGCGAGGGAGGGTGCTGCGGAAGTCGGAGCTGTCGAAGGTCGTTTTCTCGTCCATCTTCCCCGTGAGAAAACCCTTGCCCAGCGGGCTGTAGGGAACGAAGCCGATGCCCAGTTCTTCGAGGGTCGGTAGCACTTCCTTCTCCGGGGTTCTCGTCCACAGCGAGTATTCGCTCTGGAGGGCCGTGAGCGGCTGAACGGCATGTGCGCGACGGATTGTTTTCACGCCCGCTTCAGACAGGCCGAAGTGCTTGACCTTGCCTTGCTGAATCAGCTCCTTCACCGTGCCGGCGACATCTTCGATCGGCACGTTCGGGTCAACCCGATGCTGATAGAGCAGGTCGATCGTCTCGACCTTGAGCCGATTGAGCGAGCCCTCGACGGCCTGCTTGATGTGCGCTGGCCGGCTGTTCAGGCCCGGCGCGCCCTTCATCGCGCGCGGATCGAAATTCGGATTGAGGTCGAAACCGAATTTGGTGGCGATAACCACTTGCTTGCGGAACGGAGCGAGGGCTTCGCCGACGAGTTCTTCGTTCATGTAGGGGCCGTAAACCTCGGCGGTGTCGAAGAAGGTGACGCCGCGTTCGACGGCTGCCCGAAGAAGAGAGGTCATCTCCTTTTTGTCTTTGGGTGGACCGTAGGAAAAGCTCATTCCCATGCAGCCCAGCCCGACCGCCGAGACTTCCAAATTACTGTTTCCAAGTTTGCGCTTTTGCATTTTGAACTCCTTTTGTTTTTGTTGTTGTAGCGGCGGTCTGTGACCGCCGGCTTCGAGTATATTTTTAGTCCGGGCACGGCGCTCACAGAGCGCCGCTACAGTATTTTGCCATTCAATGTCACATCACGACCGTCGCCGGGCAATGTCGCGTGCGCCAATCCCCCGGCGAAGTGCCTTCCCACAAGTGAAAGGCACGAAAGAATGAGTTGGCATCCTCGTAGCCCAGCAAGTAGGCGGCCTCGTTTAATTCAACAGTGCTTTGTTTCAGATAGTGGCGCGCCAGTTCGCGCCGGGTGTCTTCCACCAGTTGTTGAAATGTGATGCCAGCATCGGTCAGCCGACGTTGCAGCGTGCGCGCGCTCATGCCTAATTCCCGCGCGATATGCTGAAGCGTCGGGCGTTTCCCCGCCAGGGAACGCTTGAGGGTGTGTTTCACCTGTTCGCCCACATCCGCGCTGGTCTTTCGCGCCTGAAGCTCGGTTTCCAATTGCGCCCCAATCGCCGCCAGCAAATCCTCATTGTGGGTAACGAACGGCCGGTCCAGATCACTGCTGCGAAACACGAGTGCGTTGCGCCCGGCTTTGAACCGCATGCGGCAGCCGAAATGGGTTTCCAGCAACTCGCGGTTCTGGACGTGGCGGGTGAGTTCCAGTCGCAACGGCGTGACCTGTCCATCGGCGCCCCGGCGGGCGATGGACAAAATCCATGACAGGCACATATCCACCAACATGTCGGGTTGGACATCTTCCGCTTCGAGGTAGAAGAATTCCACGGAGGCTTCGTCCCGGGCCGTGTGAACGCGGATTTCTTCCGGGCAGGTCAGTTGCTTGTAGCGGGCCATGCGTTGCAGGGCATCGCGGAAGGACCGGCTGCAAACGGCGGCAATCGCAGTAGGATGGTAGCGCTCCAATCGCGGTTCCGCGCCAAACTTCAGGCCAATCGCAGGGTCCGCACTCATTTCCCCAATGGCCCGCCACAGCGCGAAAAGCTCGGCGGTCGTGGCGTAGATTTTTTCCTGCTGGAAAAACCCCGCCGGCAATCCCGCCCGTCGCAGCAATGCCGGCAGCGCCAGCTTATGCTCTGCCAGCCGCGGTGCCAGGAGACTGGAAATGCGGAAGCGATCGGTCATGATTTTAGTGAGGCCATGTCAATGACGAACCGATACCGCACGTCCTGCTTGAGCATTCGGTCATATGCCTCGTTGATCTTTTGCATGGGGATCAGCTCAATGTCCGACACGATTCGGTGCGCGGCGCAAAAATCCAACATTTCCTGGGTTTCCGCAATCCCGCCGATGCAGGAGCCGGCGAAATTGCGGCGCGGCAGCAGCAGATTGAAAGCGGCCACAGGCAGAGGCTGCGAGGGTGCGCCCACCAGCGTGAGCGTGCCGTCCAGTTTTAATAAACTCAAATACGCGTTGACATCGTGCTGGGCCGAAACCGCATCGAGGAGGAAATCAAAACTTCCCTGATGCTTCTTCATTGCGTCAGCGTCCTTGGAGACCACCACCTCATGCGCGCCGAGCCGCAGGCCATCGGCAATTTTATTGGCAGAGGTTGTAAACAGGACCACGTGAGCGCCAAAGGCACGGGCGAATTTCACTCCCATGTGTCCCAGCCCGCCCAGCCCCACGATGCCAGCCTTTTGGCCGGGGCCGACTTTCCAATGGCGCAACGGCGAGTACGTCGTGATGCCGGCACACAGCAGCGGGGCGGCGGCGGCCAAATCCAATCCTGCCGGCACTCGCAGGACGAAGGCCTCGTCCACGACGATATTGGTGGAATAGCCTCCGAAGGTATGCCCGCCCAGATGCTTGTCCGCGCTGTTAAACGTCAAGGTGGGGAAAGAGTGGCAATATTGTTCCAGCCCCGCCTGGCAGCTCGGACAGGTGTGGCATGAATCCACCATGCACCCCACCGCGGCCAGATCGCCCGGCTTGAATTTGGTGACGCGGTTGCCGACGCGTTTAACGTGGCCGACAATCTCATGGCCCGGCACGCAGGGATAAATTGTGTTGTGCCATTCGTTCCGAACATGGTGCAGGTCCGAGTGGCAGACCCCGCAGAAGAGAATTTCGATTTCAACATCCAGGGAGCCGGGCTCTCGCCGGGTAATGCCAAACGGAGCCAGGGCCGAACTTGCGTTTTGCACTGCATAAGCTTCAACTTTGGTTGTAGTCATGGTTTTAACATAACTCCGATCAAAATTCTGTCACTAGCAGAACGCGCCAATCCACTTGCCAAACACGACACCGGTAACTCCGGTAATTCGAGCCGTTTCCGAGGTCAGCCTGGTCGGTATCGTCCACCTGACCAACTTTTGGCCTTCCTGCAAGCCCTCTGATAATGCCGAGTTGAAAAACGAAAAGGGGCGGCGCCTCAATGTTTTGAGGAATCGTTCCCCGTTGCTTGGCATTATCCGGCCCTACAGAAAATGCCCAAAAAAACCTTTGCCAACGGGGGCGCCAAAGCGTCTTATTTCCCAACCGCTTATGATGCGAATTCGATTTTTGGCCGTTTTCATCGGGCTACTACCGGCGATATTGTTCGCGGCGGGCGAGGTTTATCGCCCGGTGGCCGTGACACCGCCGCCACCGGCGCGTGAGTTTCGTGGCGCGTGGCTCGTGACCGTCGCCAACAAAGACTGGCCGTCCAAGCCCGGTCTCAGCGTGGCGGAGCAAAAGGCCGAGTTGATTGTGTTGCTGGACCGCGCAGCACAGTTGAAGTTGAACGCGATTATTTTCCAAGTGCGGCCGTCGAGCGACGCGGTATATGCCTCGGCTATCGAGCCATGGTCGGAATATCTCACCGGCACGATGGGCAAGGCGCCGCAGCCGCTTTATGACCCGCTGGCCTTTGCCATCGAGGAGGCACACCGGCGCGGACTCGAATTGCACGCGTGGTTCAATCCGTTCCGCGCGCTGCATCCGCAGGGCAGATCGCCCGTGGCGCTGAACCACATTTCGCGGACGCATCCGGAACTGGTTCGCAAATACGGCGCCCAGTTCTGGTTGGATCCCGGCGATCCGGCGGTGCGGGCCTACGTTTTGCGCGTGGTCATGGACGTGGTGCAGCGCTACGACGTGGATGGCGTGCAGTTCGATGATTATTTTTATCCCTACCCGGAAAAGGCCGCGGCGGGTCGCGATCTCGAATTTCCCGATGCCGCGACCTGGAATAAATTCGGTTTGGCTTATGGTTTTGCCAACCGTGACGAGTGGCGCCGCGCGAACATCAATCAATTCATCCAGAGCGTTTATCAGTCCATCAAGGCGTTGAAACCGTGGGTGAAGTTTGGCATCAGCCCGTTCGGAATCTGGCGGCCGATGAATCCGCCGCAAATCCGGGGCATGGACGCCTACACGAAGCTTTATGCCGATTCGCGCCTGTGGCTGGCCAACGGCTGGCTGGATTATTTCGCGCCGCAACTGTACTGGGCGGTTGAACCCAAAGAGCAAAGTTTTCCCGCATTGCTCAACTGGTGGGTACAACAGAATCCCAAGGGCCGGCATCTCTGGCCGGGCCTCAACGCCGCCAATGTCGGGGAAAAGTGGGCACCGGATGAAATTGCCCGACAGATCAGGATTATGCGCAGCCAGTCCGTCGCGCGCGGCGAAATTTTTTATCACCTGCGGAATCTCACGGACAATGCGGCATTAGCCAGCGTGGTTCGCGCCGCCTACCCGCAAACCGCGCTGGTGCCGGCATCACCATGGCTGGCTTCCCTGCCGCCGGGCAATCCGAAGCTTGCTGTCGACGAAAACAACCGGTCCAGTTTGAGTGTGCGTTGGGAAACGGACGGCAAACCGGCATGGCTGTGGGTTTTGCAGTATCGCACCAACGAGGTTTGGGCGACGGAAATTTTGCCGGCCAATCAAACGACGCGGACGTTTGAAAATTCCAAACCGGACCTGGTTGTCGTCAGCGCGGTGGATCGGGTTGGCAATGTGAGTTCGCCCGCCGCGATCAAAAAGACCCAGCCGGTTCGCACCGGAAAAAACATGATGATTTTGAATTGACCAACAGGGCGAGCATCTCCGCGAGTTGAAAATTGGGAGTGCGCCGACGCGTCGGCGCTTTGAAAAGCGGTGACATGTCCCGCACTCCAAAACCGGTTCGCCAGTAACCTTACCCAATTGTATCCCTCCGGCTTTGGGAATTGGTTTTGGAAGGGCTGTAAGCCGAATTCTGTCTGCTCCGAATTTCTTCGGGGGAGAGAACCATTTGTCTGTGCAGCCGATACCCGGAATCCGTTTCGCTTTCGCGAAACACGGAGCGGGCCGCTCCGGGATTCCCTATTTGGCCTTGCACCCGATGGGGTTTTCCGTGCCGCGTTGCTTGCGCGTCGCGCGGTGCGCTCTTACCGCACCTTTTCACCCTTACCCGCGTTTCTTGCGAAACGCGGGCGGTTTAATTTTCTGTGGCACTGTCCGTCGAAAAGCCTTTCGGCCTTCCGCCCGCGTGTATCCCGGCCGGACGGGCCCGGGTTACGCGGCATCGCGCCCTTTGGTGTTCGGACTTTCCTCTCCCGGCTCGCGCCGGAAGCGATTCTCCGCCCTTCCAAAACCAATCATCAATCTAGCGGCAAAGTGCATGGCTGGCAAGCAGGGTTTGCAATCCATCACCCTCATTTTGCGGTCGCTCTCAATCCGATTAAGCAAGAGTTACATTTAAATGAAGGCAAGAAATCAATCGTGGCTTGGCCATCGTACTGTTTTTAGTTCCCTGCTCCTGTTCATTCACACTATTTGCCGGTGTCTTTTAATTTGAGTCAACTCGGGTACCTGATCCGCCTGCCGATTCTTCTGGCTTTTTTGGGCGCAATGATTAACATGGAGTTAAGCGTTTCGGAAAGGTAAAGTTGTATTGTGAAGTGTGCACGAGAAGTTTTTATTCTGCTCTCCGTCCTGGCCGTGGGAGTTGGCATTACCTGCAACCAGGCTCTGCGCGCCCAAGATTTTGATACGAACGATTTATGGCTGAAAATGGCGCTGACCAATAATACCGCCACCTTCACCATTTGTGCGCCGGCGACCAATGCGAATGGCGTATTTGATTTATATTTCAAGACGAATCTCACCAATAATCAGGATTGGACGTGGTTGTCGCGGTGTGCTTCGGGGCAAACGAATCTTACGGTGAGCAACCTGCCGCCGAGGCAAGGCTTCTTCCAGTTGGAAACTGCAAATACCATCCGGCCCGGGTTTGACCAGCATTTTTTGGGTCGAAATGATGATGGCTCAACGGGGATAGTGCCGATGGGCTTTTTCATTGATTTCTATGGCTATTCCAATGCCACGCTTTATGTAAACAACAACGGGAATGTGACATTTACCGAAGGTGAAGGGGATTTCGTACCTGAAGACTTGGTCAGTCTGGGTATTCAAATTATCGCCCCCTTCTGGGCCGATGTGGACACCAGCAATCCGGGTTCAGATATGGTGAAATATGGTACCAATGGCGTGGATGGCCATGCGGCGTTTGGTGTGGATTGGGTGAACGTGGGCTATTATAACGCGCAGGCGGACAAGCTGTTAAGCTGTCAATTGGTGATCATTGACCGTTCGGACATTGCGTCGGGAAATTTTGACATGGAATTCAATTACGAAAAGGTGCAATGGCAATGGGGGTACGCTTCAGGAGGCGATCCTCCCTACGCCGGCTTCTCAAACGGAACTGATGGCTATGAAATGGCAGGCTCGGGGGTTGCCGATGCGTTTCTGGATTCAAATATGGCGACCGGCTTGATATACCACAGCCTGAACAGTTCCGTACCCGGCCGGTATTTCTTCTCCTTCCGAAACGGCGAACCTCTCGGACCTCTGCCTTGAACCAGCACCGCGAATGAATCAATCCGCCGGAATGCGTCACTCCGCTCCGGCCAGCGCCATGTCGCGCGTGTAATACAAAATCCGTCCGCAGTTCGAGCAGGCCACGATCTCCCGCTGCGCCTGGCAGGTGACCAGAATTTGCGCGGGCAATTTCATGTGGCAGCCGCCGCAAACGCCATGATGCACGCCCACGACAACGTTTTCGCCCTTGCTCTTGAACAGCCGTTCGTAGCGATTGAGAGTGGATTCGTCCACGGCCGCCGCCAATTCCGCGCGGCCTTGCTGCAATTCAGCGAGCTCCTTCTTCAAATTTTCCTCCCGCTGGCCGAGTTGCGCAATCTGGCCTTCGGCGGTTTTTTTTATTTCGTCAGCTTCGCGCGAAAGCCGGCCGGCGTCCTTTTGCACCTGCTCAGCCTGTTCCATCAAAACGATTTCCTGGTCCTCAATCTGCGTGATGTCGGCCCTGCACGTTTCGATTTCGTGGGCGAGCGCGCGGTATTCCTCGTTCTTGCGCGTCTGAAGCTGCTGGTTGGCGTATTTCTCAATCTGCGATTTTTTCCCTTCGACGTCGAGTTCGAGCCGTTTGCGGTCGGACTCGATTTGTTTGACGCGGGTCCTGGCGGTTTCGAGCTGTGCCTGGGTGGCCGTGGCTTTGGCGCGGAAGGTTTCGCGTTCCGGGCCGATGTAAGCGAGTTCCTGTTGAACGCGGTGAATTTTGCGGTCACGGTCCTGTAAAATCAAAAGTTTCTCAATCGTCTCCTGCATTGAATGTTGAAGACTAACGATCGATTGCCCTTAAGTCAATGCGCGGCAGAAGATGTGCGGGGGCTCGGGGTCGCGGGACACGAGTCTTGTCATTTGTCACACGCCACATTCAACGGCGAATTGATTTTGCAGTTTCAGCTTTCGCCGTTAACCTGTTGCCATGCGTTTCATTGGCAACATCATTGAAAAATTGCAGCGGCATCCGAAGCGGGTTGTGTTTCCCGAAGGCACGGAGCCGCGCATCCTGCAGGCGGCCCGGCAGTTCCACGCGTTGCGGCTGGGCGCGCCCATCCTGCTTGGCAATCAGTCAAAAGTGATGGAAATCGCCGAGGGCTTGAACACGCCCCTTGATGGCATCCGCATCATTGACCCCATCGAAAGCGAAGATCTGGATAATTTCGCCAGGCGGTTCCTTTCGCTTCGCCGCAACAAGGGGATTCGCGCCACCGAAGCGCGCGAGGCGATGCTGCAACCGAATTATTTCGGCACGATGATGGTGGCGATGCACCAGGCGGACGGCCTGGTTTCCGGCGCGTCGCACATCACCGGCAGCGTGTTGCGCCCGTTGTTTCAAATCATCAGGGCCGCGCCGGACATCGCCACCGTGTCGAGTTGTATGATCATGGAAGTTGAGGACACGCGCATCGGTGAAAACGGCGTGTTGTTCATGGCCGACTGCGGCGTTGTTCCCGATCCGACCGTGGATCAGCTTGCCGATATTGCGGTGACGACCGCGCGGCTGGCGCGCCACATGCTCGGCGTCCGCCCGCGCGTGGCGTTGCTGTCGTTTTCGACCAAGGGCAGCGCGGCGCATCCGTCTGTCGGCAAGGTGCAGGCCGCCACCGCGATGGCCAAACGCAAGGCGGAACAGTTGTTTTTGGAGGCCGACTTCGACGGTGAATTGCAGGTGGATGCCGCGCTCGTGCCGGAAATAGCCGAACGCAAATTGCATGACAGCCAGGTGGCCGGCCGCGCGAACGTGCTGATTTTTCCCGAACTCAATTCCGGCAACATTGCCAGCAAACTGGTCCGGCTCGTCGGCCACGCGAACGCTTACGGACAGATTTTATTGGGCCTGAACCGGCCGGCCGCGGACGTATCGCGCGGTTCAAACGCGCACGACATTCTCGGCGTCGCTTCCATCGTCGGCGTGCAGGCGATTGATTATCAGAAACTGTATCCGGGCGCTGACGCGCATCTGCCCGGCGAGTAAATGAACACCACGACTCCGCGCGTCTTCATCGCCGCCACCCGGCAGAACGAGGGTAAAACCACCGTGTCGCTCGGCCTGATTGCCGCGTTGCAGCCACATTTTCCGCTCATCGGCTACATCAAGCCCGTCGGCCAGCGCTTTGTGGAAATCGAGGAGCAAAAAATTGACGAGGACATCGTGCTCATGGACGCGGTGTATCGCCTGAACTGCCCGCTCGTGGACATGAGCCCGATTGCCGTCGAGCCGGCCTTCACCCGCAAATACCTTGAATCGGCGAACAACGAGGCGCTGGTCAAACGCATCCAGGACGCCTTCGACCGCGTGGCGTGGGAGAAGGATTTTGTGCTGTGCGAAGGCTCCGGCCACGCGGGCGTCGGCTCGGTTTTCGATTTGTCCAATGCCCAGGTCGCTAAAACGCTCGGCTGCAAGGTCATCATCGTCACCTCCGGCGGCATTGGCCGTCCGATTGACGAAGTCAGCCTCAACCAGGCGCTGTTTGAAAAGGAGGGCGTCGAAATCATCGGCGTCATCATCAACAAGGTGCTCGAGGAAAAAATTCCCGAAATTGCCCGGTTCGTTGGCCGCGGCCTCAAGCGCAAAGGGTTGGAACTGCTCGGCGTCATTCCGCATCAACAAATGTTGTGCAATCCGACGGTGGATTTGATTCGCGAAGAACTGCGCACCGAATTGCTGAATCAGCCGCCCACATTGGACACGCTCGTGGACGACGTGGTGGTGGGCGCGATGGGCGCGCAAAACGCGGTTCAATTCTTCAAGCCCGGCACGCTGCTCATCACCCCCGGTGATCGCGAAGACATCGTGCTCGCCGTGGGCGCGGGCATCGGCGGGAAAGGCAGCGAAAAAATGGCGGGCATTGTCCTGACCGGCGGTCTGCGTCCCGGCGCGAGCGTGCTCAAGGCCATTCAGACCATGCGGATTCCGGTGCTGCTCGCGCAGGCGGACAGTTATCAGGTTGCGTCCAAAGTCCATAACCTCACCGTCAAAACGCGGCCAACCGACGCCCAAAAAATTTCCCTCATCCGCGACATCGTTGCCAGAAACGTAAACGTCAAAAAAATCATCCAATCGTTGTAATATGACAACTCTGCTACCCATCAATCCTGCGCTGAACCATCTGCCCGTGTATCAACCCGGCCGGCCCATCGAGGAAGTCGCGCGCGAACTTGGCCTGGACCCCGACGGCATCATCAAGCTCGCTTCGAACGAAAACCCGCTCGGTCCGTCGCGCCTGGGTCTCGCCGCCATGCGCCATGCGCTTAAGCAGGTAAACCTTTACCCCGATGGCAACGCGTTTTACCTGAAACAAAAGCTGGCCGGCAAACTCGGCGTGACGCCGGCCAACCTCATTCTCGGCAACGGCTCCAATGAAGTCATTGAAATGATCGGGCACGCGTTGCTCGGTGGCGAAGGCGCCACGGCCATTCCTGAAGTCGTCGTGTCGCAATACTGTTTTGCAGTTTATCCCATTGTGACCGCCCTTTTCGGCGCGAAACTCGTCGTCGTGCCGGCCAAAAATCATGCCCACGACCTCGACGCGATGCTGGCCGCCATCACGCCCAACACGCGCATCGTTTTCGTTGCCAATCCGAACAATCCCACCGGCACCACCGCCAACCGCGAGGAACTGGCGCGCTTCGTCAACGCCGTGCCCGCCAACGTCCTGCTGGCATTGGACGAGGCGTACATCGAGTTCCTGAACGAGCCGCTCGATCTGCTGCCGGAAATCCGGAACAGCAGCAAGCCGAATCTGCTTTTGATGCGGACGTTCTCAAAAATTTACGGCCTCGCCGGTTTGCGGATTGGCTATGGCATCGGGCATCCCGACTTCATTGCCGCGCTGGAAAAAATCCGCCAGCCGTTCAACATCAACCTGGTGGCGCAGGCGGGCGCGCTGGCGGCGTTGGACGACACCAAACACGTCGAGAAGACGCGCAAGGTCAATTTGCGCGGACTCAAACTTTACGCCCGCACGTTTCGCAAGCTGAAGCTGGAGTTCATTCCATCGCAGGCGAATTTCATCCTGGTGCGCGTCGGCGACGGCCAGCGCGTGTTCGGGGAATTGCAGAAGCTGGGCGTGATCGTGCGTCCGATGGGCGGCTACCAATTGCCAGAGTGGATCCGCATCTCCATCGGCACGCCGAAGGAAAACCAGCGGTGCCTCGAAGCGTTAAAAACCGTGCTGGGGCAAAACCAGGCTGCCGGCTAACGCAAGTGGCAGCCATGCTGCGTGAAGGTGTTGACGCGTGATCTTGCGTTTGATCTAACCGGATTGATCCCGCTTCATCCGCTTTGCGCCTTCGCGTCTTTGCGTCTTTGCATTAATTTCATCTCCCCCTGCTGAATTTATACGCTTCAGCGTGTCCCCGCCCGCACAAGCTGAAGCTTGAACTCCAACCGATGATGTCGCTCCTGACGGAGCTTGAAATGGTTTGTTTCCGTTTTCTACAAAGACGCCAGCCCTGACGGGCTTTCAAAAAACTTTGCGGCTCTCTGCGTTCTCCGCGCCTCGGCGTTTATCTTCACTCTTTCCGCACGCGCCCGGCGAAGCATTTTCCGGCGTGCCGGAAGTTCGCCCAAAATTATTATTTGAATCCGGCCGAAAACCGAATACTTATCTCGGCGTTGAAACACCATAACGAGCCAAAGTGAAACTGACCGACCTGCGGGGCATCCTGCAATACATTCCGCAATTTCGCGAAAAGACGTTCATCCTCGCGGTGGACGGCGCGATTGTCACCGACGAGAACTTCGCCACGCTGCTGCTGGACGTGGCGGTGCTGCGGTCGTTGAACATCCGCGTCGTGCTCGTCCACGGCGCGTCCGCGCAAATCAAGGCGCTGGCCGACGAGCAGAAAATCCAGGCCTCCGATCTCGGCGGCGGCGGCGTCACGGATGCGGCCACGCTCAATCTCGCGCTCACCGCCGCGAACCGGCTCACGCACGAAATTCTCGAAGGTCTATCAGCCAATGATCTTCGCGCCACCAGCACGAATGCCATCATCGCCCATCCGATGGGCATCATCCAGGGCGTGGACCATTTGTTCACCGGCAAGGTGGAGCGCGTGGACGTGGAAATGCTCCAGTCGCTGCTCACCCAGGGCGTCGTGCCGGTGATTCCGCCGCTGGGTTTCGATGGCGACGGCAAAACGTATCGGGTGAATTCCGACGGCGTGGCGGTGGCGGTGGCCGATGCGCTCAAGGCCATCAAATTGATTTTCATCACCTCGCAGGACGGCCTGCGTTACAACGGCCAACTCATCCGCCAGATGCTTGTGGCGGATCTGCAAAAGCTGTTGCAGCAAAATGTCGCCGGGTTTTCGCCGGAAACGCTCTCGAAGGCGCAGCACGCCGCGCTTGCCTGCCTGGCCGGAATTCCGCGCGTTCATATCATCAATGGCAAGGTGGACGAGGGTCTGCTCGCCGAGGTGTTTTCCAACGACGGCATCGGCACGCTCATTTACGCCAACGAATACCAGCAAATCCGGCCGGCGAAGAAAAAGGACATCCGGGCCATCCAATTGCTGACGAAGGCCTCGGTCGAGGCGGACGAACTGGTCAAGCGCAGCAAGGGGATGATTGAGAAAAGTCTCGGCGACTATTTCATTTTTGAAATTGACAAGAATCCGGTCGCGTGCGTGGCGCTGCACGTTTATCCCGAACAGAAAAAGGGCGAGCTGGCGTGCCTTTACGTCAGCGCGTCGAACGAAAATCAGGGCATCGGGCGGAAGCTGATCCAGTTTGTGGAAAACAAGGCGCGCGAAATGGAACTGGGCGAACTCATCACGCTCTCGACGCAGGCGTTCACGTATTTTCAATCCAAAGGCGGCTTCGGTGAAGGTACGCCCGACGATCTGCCGCCCGCGCGCCGCGAAAAATACGAGCAGAGCGGCCGGAACTCGAAGGTGCTCGTGAAGAAATTGGCGAAAGCAGGATAAAATTGAAACCGTGTTACGCAGCAATTGAAAAATTTAGCCCGACGGACGGATCGGTTTGGGGGAAATATATTCAATGGTCGGGACTTTCACAATTGACGGAATTAATTTCTTTGGACGGGTGCCTCTGTAAACCCGTATTGAAGGAATTTATAACCGAAGATTTCGAGCACATTAGTGACGAATTGCACCTATCCGGATATTTTAAGGACTTAGATTATTTGCTCAACCGGATACGTGGGAAAACTGGGGCTCAAATTCTTGCCGTCTTGCGTGAACCGGTTTCCGATGCAGATGGCTTGTCAAACGATGATAATTTTGAATTTGTTGGTTACGACTTGCTTGAGGACGAGATAGGCATAAGCGCCATAACTAATTGCGGCGGCTTTGACAAAGCGTTTGCGAATTCCGAATTGTCAACCGTTGGACTAATTCAAAATCTTGCGCGGGCAAAAGAAATTCAAAAATCCCTTAAGATAAATTATCCCGAAGAGGCGCACGCGCAAACTGCCATCTGGGCCTTGTGGAGAATGAAGTCATGAATGGGTTTGGTCTTCCAATAACTCTTCGCCGCGCTTGCGAAAAGTACGGCATTTTGCAGACTAAATTCGTTCTCATCGTGAGCGTCGCAAACCAGACCGTTTCGCTTTTTGAAAAATCCTCTTTGCGCAGCGGCGGTCGGCAGACCGCCGCATGTTCCGGCTCTCTGCCGAGAGCCGCTACGAAGAAATTTCAATTCGTCAAAGTTTTTCGCTGTTCCACTTCCCGCTTTGGCATCAGCCAGGTCGCCGGGTCGAATGGCGCGCCGCTGGGATTGCATCGCGTCGTGGAAAAAATCGGCGGCGGCTGGCCGGTGGGAACGGTTTTCCAGGGCCGCCAGCCCATCGGCTATACCTGGCAGGGGATGTCGGATGCAAAAATCACCACGCGCATTCTCTGGCTGGAAGGACTCGAACCCGGCTTCAACCGTGGCGGCGACGTGGATTCGCATGCCCGCTACATTTACCTCCACGGCATCGGCGACCAGACGACGATTGGCAAACCCACGTCGTGCGGTTGCATCCATCTGGCCGACGCCGATTTGATTCCGCTTTTCGACAAACTGCCCAGTGGCACCTTGGTTTGGATTGCTGAAAAATGATTCGTAGCAGCCGACGCCTGCCGGGTCGTAGCGCCTGGTGCGACGACTGGTGAGGGGGCTCATTATTTTCGATTAGCGATTTACGCGGTGTGCCTGAATGGTGAAGTGATTCGTAAACCGCAAATCGCAAATCATCAATTCAGTCAGAACCTCGTTACCTCGGCTGCTGCAAATCATTGGCGGTTTTGAGGTGCGAAAAAATTCGTGAAACAAACACAAATGTGTCGAACGGTTTGACGATATAATCGGCGGCGCCAAGTTCAAAGCAATGCTGCCGGTTTAACTCGCACGGACGTCCGGAAACAAAAACGACCGGGATTTGGCGCAAATGAAGGTCTTGTTTCAGACGGCGGCACAACTCCAGGCCGGTGGTGTCCGGCAAATCAATGTCCAGCGTAATCAAGTCAAACTTTCCCGCCTTGGCCAGTCGCATGGCCTCCGCCCCGGTTTTGGCGCCCGCGGTTTCACAGCCGACCCGTTTTAACAGGTAGAGCATGGTTTTTAAAACGTCCGGCTGGTCTTCGACGACCAGGATTCTTGGCTTGGGAGGAGTCGAGGTCATCGTTCGGCGGTTTATTTTCCGGAGGCGCCGTGGCGGGCCAGTTTTTCGCGGATGGCGTTGCGGACGAATTTGGACCGGTCCGAATCTTCCTTTCGGGCGCCTTGATCCAGCTGCGGCATGAGCTTTCCCGGCACCCAGACCGACAGCAACCTGCCCTTTGGCTTTTTCCCCAACCCACGCTTCATGGCAAGGTGTATATATTCAATCTATATTTATGTCAACATTTTTTTGGTTATTTTGGCGGCCAGACAGTATATATGAACCGCCATGCCCAATCAGCGCGCACCAGGTCAAAAATTACTGCCCATTGCCGTGGACGAGAAATTTCTCCGGGAATTGGACGCCGGGCTGGGGCAGGCCGGCTATCGGAACCGTTCCCAATTCATCCGGGACGCCATCATCGAAAAACTATTGCGTGCGGACATTGCGCTTTCCAAGGACCTGGCTTTGCCGCCGCATCGAATTGGCAAGAGCGGGGGTGTTTCCTCTCAGAGTCGTTATCCGAGCCACCGCCCATCCGGCTATGCATTGAACGAGAAGGCCGGTTTTAAAAAAGGTGCGGTTTCAGGACGGAAGACCGGCTCAAAGTAAAAGTCTCATTTTTCAAATCGCCATTCCGCTGATCAATCTGGCCGGATCTTCCTTATTTAAAACCGATTCGGGCGACAGCCGCCAAGGAGGTGGGGATGAAGAATCCCGCTGAAAAAACGACTGTCCGCCCGAATCAAAATCCAAAAACCATATTGTCACCGCCGCGCATCAAACGGCTTTTGCGCGGCAAGACTTAAACTGAAACGAACCAATCGGACGCTTTCATGCTGTAATGGAAGCCGGTTTCATCCTCATAACCCACCGGCGCCCGGGCTTCGATTGCGGCACACAATTTCGCGATGATTCGAACCGGAAAACTGACCTCATGCCACGCAATCTGCAGGGTGATGGCAGACGATGAAGACATCGTTTGTTCAACTTGGCGCTCCGCTAATTGACTGCCAGCAATCATGTTATGACTATCCACGCCCCGGCAAAATGTGCTCCACATTTTTTGGTAACAACTTAGCAATAATTGCGGTATCAATCCGACGTGATTGTCGGATCGTTGGTGAAGGAAGAACGGCCACCGGTTGTGAAGAAGGCGGAAACTTCGCACTTTTCACTTTGGCTTTTTGGCTTACCTTCTTGCCGCATGACTTTGAATGAGCAGATGATGCGACTGGCCCGGCAGGCCAGGGTGGCGTCGCGCGAACTCGCCCAACTCACGACGGCGGGGAAAAACTCGTGTCTGCTTACGATGGCGTCCGCACTCGAAAAAAACGCCGACGCCATCAAATCAGCCAACGCAATCGACATGGAAGCTGCCGAAAAGTCAGGCCTCTCATCCGCAATGCTCGACCGCCTCAAGCTCGATGACAAGCGCATCGCGGCGATGGCGAAAGGATTGCGCGAAGTGGCGGCGCTGCCTGATCCGGTGGGCAGAATCCTGGACGAACGCGTCCGGCCCAACGGCTTGAAGCTCCAGAAAATATCCACGCCCATCGGCGTGGTGGTCATCATTTACGAATCCCGTCCCAACGTGACGGCGGACGCGGCGAGTTTGTGCTTCAAATCCGGCAACGCCACGATTCTGCGCGGCGGCAAGGAGGCGCTGAACTCGAATCAAGCCATCGCGCAAATCATGATTGAGGCGGGTAAACAGGCGCTCGCAAAATTTCCCGAACACGCGATCCAGGTGGTGCCCGTGACCGACCGCGAGGCGATTCCCATTTTGCTTTCGCTCACGCAATACATTGACCTTTGCATGCCTCGCGGCGGCGAGGGATTGATTCGCGCTGTGACCGAATGCTCCAAGGTGCCGGTCATCAAACATTACAAGGGCGTCTGCCATGTGTTTGTGGATGCCGATGCGGATTTGAAAATGGCCGGGGAAATCGCGCTGAACGCGAAGGTGCAGCGCCCAGCCGTGTGCAACGCCATGGAAACGCTGCTGGTGGACGGCAAAATCGCCAAAACTTTTTTACCCACCATTGTTCAACGGCTGGGAGAGAAGAACGTGCAATTGCGCGTTGACGCCGTTGCCGAGGCGATTTTGAAGTCCGAAGTCCGAAGTCCGAAGTCCGAAGTCCGCCGGGCAACGGAGCAGGATTTTTACACCGAATACAACGATTACATCCTGAATGTGCGGGTCGTGGACGGCGTGAAAGCGGCGATTGACCACATCAACCAATACGGCTCGGCGCATTCGGACAGCATCGTCACGAAGAACGAGGCGCATGCGAAGCAATTCCTGGCCGAGGTGGATTCGGCGGCGGTGTATTGGAACGCCTCGACGCGGTTTACCGACGGCGGCGAGTTCGGCATGGGCGCTGAAATCGGCATCAGCACCGATAAAATCGGCGCGCGCGGGCCGATGGGCCTGGACGAACTGACCAGCTACAAGTGGCTGGGCATCGGGAGCGGGCAGGTGCGAACCTGACTCATGAAATTTCTTCCAAAAGTTATCTTCGCATTATGCGTCTGTGGATTTTACGAAAATAATGCTTTTGCTTTGGCAGGAATGAATGGCCCCCAAATTGGGGATGTGCCGCCGCCGCTGGTTTTGAGCGAAACAATTCAAGGGCCGCCGCCAAATGAAATCAGTTGGGACAAGCTAAAGGGCAAAGTGGTGGTGCTGGAATTTTGGAACATCAACTGCGTGCCTTGTGTCCAAGCCATTCCTCATTTGAATGAATTGGTGGTGCAATTCAGCAACCGGGTGGTTTTTATTTCGATTTCAGACGATAACGGAGATTATCTCAAAAAATTTCTGAAACGAAAACCGATCAACAGTTGGGTGGTTTTGGACGGACTTTTAAATCCAACTAGAACGGCGTTTGATGTGCATGGCATTCCTCATACGGTAATCGTGGATGCATCCGGAAAAATCGCCGCCGTTACTCATCCAGCCATACTTGAGGCGAAAAACTTGGAAGCGATTTTGGCCGGAGAACCATCTGGCTTGCCACCGCCACAATTAAATTCGCCAGACGAAAGAAATGTCGTTGCCGTTACCAATCATGTCGTTGCCGTTACCAATCCGGCTCCAACGAAGGTTGAAATTTCGATCAAGGGGCCGTTTCCCCGGCCTGGCCGAGGCGCATTTGGTTCTCGCGGCTGGGGCAGGGCGGAATCTTTTCCTGATTATGAAGCCGGGAAAGCAACTTTGGCAGATGTCATTCCTGAAATTTTCGACATCAGCCCAAAATTGGTTTTTGCAAAAACCAAATTGCCCGAGGGACTTTATGACATTTCCGCCATTGCGCCACCGGACAAATTGCCGGAATTAAAGCGGGAGTTTGCCGACAAACTCAAAGCGACTTTCGGAATTGCGATTCAAACGAAGAAACAAAACGTCAAGGTATATGTCATGACTGTTTGTTCGACCAATGCTCCCGGCATCAAACAAGTTCAGCACGGTCGCGGCGGCGGCCAAAGACCCGGCGGGTTTTACCTCGGCGGAACTGAAATGGATAAAATCGCTTCTTTCATGGAACTTTCCCTTGATAAACCAATCATCAACGCAACGGGCCTCACTGGTCGTTGGTCGGTGGATGTCAAATGGCAGATGACAAAATCGGAATTATACTCCGACTCAAATCCAGACCCCGACAAAGTCATCAAAGCGGTTCGGGAACAATTAGGCTTGGAATTGACTTCAACCAACCGGACTCTTGAAATTCTTGAAATTACAAAGGCAAAGAATTGATTTTTCAGTATACTCACCCGTGACAAAACCCGCTTCATTCGCGATCAATTTCCCACTGGTGGACTTTTCGCCGGTGCCGTTTCCGCCGGAGGAATATCTGGCGAAGGAAATCTAAATGACTTGGCGGATTGCATGATTTTGGGCAGGGGTTGCCGTCCGCACGACGAGATTTGTGTCCTCTTTATTGGTTACACCCAAAAAGATGCGCTGGCATGATTTATGGTGTAATTTATTAAAAAATTTGTGAAAACCCTTCTTCCGAGATTCCAAGCACACCGCCCCTGGTCGTGCTGGCTGCTGGCGGCATTGGCACTTCAACTGACGGCACGCGCCGACCAGATCATTTACGACGACGCCCTGGAAAATGGCTGGCAGAATTGGGGCTGGGCGACTCTCAATTACAACAATGCTTCCCCGGTTCATTCCGGTTCCGCGTCCATCAGCGTTACGATTACAACGAACACTTCCCAGGCGATATACATTGCGCATACGGCTTTTGATTCCAGTCCCTACACAAACCTTGTGTTTTGGATCAATGGGGGACCAACCGGCGGGCAGCAATTGAAGGTGCAGGGTCATGCCAATGGGGCGGCCCTGGCTTCCACAAACCTGCCGACTTTGGCGGCAAACACCTGGCAGCAATTTACCATTCCCCTGGCCAGCCTCGGTGTCGCCAATTCACCGAACATGGATGGCTTTTGGATTCAGGATCGGATTGGTGCGGCGCAACCGGTCTTTTACCTGGACGACATCTCATTGCAAGCCGGGGCGCCGGTACCATCCGGAACCAACGCGAATGTGACCATTCAAATAGATGCGCAGGCCAACCGCCGCGCGATCAGCCCGTTGATTTATGGCGTGGCTTATGCCTCGTCATCCAGCGTGTTGCAGGATTTGAACGCGCCCCTGCATCGCTCCGGCGGCAACGGGACCACCACTTACAACTGGCAGATTAACGCCTGGAACCATGCGGCTGACTGGTATTTTGAGAGCATCGCCGACAGCCCCAGCACGGCTGGCGCGGATGGTGATAGCTTCATCCAAGAATCGAAAGATGCCGGCGCACAGGCGATGCTGACCATTCCCATGATCGGCTGGGTCGCAAAACTCGGAGCGAATGGCGCGAGTCTGGCGAGTTACAACACCAACAAGTATGGCCTCCAAACCGCCACCGACCCGTGGTGGTCGGCGGCCGGCAACGGCGTTTCACTGGCCACCGGCTTGAACATCACCAACAATGATCCCAACGATGCGAACCTGCCCGCCGACACAAATTTTCAGGCGGGTTGGGTGCGGCATCTGACGAACACGTGGCATTCCGCGACCAATGGCGGATTGGTTTATTACATCATGGACAACGAGTGGAGCCTCTGGCAATCGACGCATCGCGACATTCATCCCGTGGGCCCGACCATGGACGAGGTGTTTGCCGATTTTTGCAACTACGCCACGATGGTGAAAGGCATTGACCCGAATGCGCTGGTCGCCGGCCCGGAAGAATGGAGCTGGCCGGGCTATTTTTACAGCGGCTACGATCAACAATGGTCCGGTGCGAATAGTGATTGGGACCCGGCGGATTATCCCGACCGCAAGGCGCATGGCGGACAGGATTTTGGTCCGTGGTTTTTGAGCCAGGTCAAGCAGCGCAGCCAAACGGCTGGCCAGCGGTTGCTGGATATTTTTACCCTTCATTGCTACCCGCAGGAAAACAACGTTGGCAGCGATGCAGTAGATTCCACGACGGCGTTGCTGCGGAACCAATCCACCCGCCAGTTTTGGGATACCAATTATGTGGATCCCAGTTGGATCAACAGCGTCATCGCGCTCATTCCCCGGATGCGGAGTTGGGTTGCGACCAATTATCCCGGCACCAAGATCGGCGTCACCGAATACAACTGGGGCGCCGAACCTTCCATCAACGGCGCGACCGCTCAGGCCGATATTGATGGCATTTTTGGCCGGGAAGGTCTTGACCTGGCCACGCGCTGGACCACGCCCGATCCGAGCACCCCCACTTACAAAGCGATGAGGATGTACCGCAATTATGACGGCAACAAATCCACCTTTGGGGACACGAGCATTCTTACGGTCGTGCCCAATCCCGACAACCTGTCCGCCTTTGGCGCCGTGCGAACCGGCGACGGGGCGCTGACGTTCATGGTCATCAACAAGAACCTCACCAATGCGACGCCCATAACGGCAAACCTCACCAACTTCAACGCCACCGGGACGGCCCAACGCTGGCAGCTAACCTCCGCCAACGTCATTACCCAGCTTGCGAACATCACGCTCACGAACAAGGTGCTCAGCGATGTGGTTCCGGCTCAGAGCATCACGCTGTATGTTTTGCCTCCCCTGAACGCTTTCAATTTGCAAGTCGGCGCCAGGAACTCAACCAATCGTCTGGCGTTTTGTCTCAATGGCCAGGCGGGGCTGGCTTATGTTCTTCAATCTTCCACGGACCTCTTTCACTGGGTTGGCGTCAGCACCAACACGCTTTCCAGCAATTCCTTTCCCTATCTGGTCGCCACGACCAACCCGGCGAAAATGTTTTACCGCGGCCTTTATAAATCGCCGTAACGGAAATCATCTCCGCAAATCCCATCGCCGGTTCTTTTGACGGGCCGTCGTGTCGCGTCATTGGGGAACAAGTTCATTCCGCACGCTGACGAGGTGCGGCTACGAAGCTACGGTGATAGGGCTTCAACATCAAACCGCTTTGCGCTATGCTTGTCGCGTGACGCCGGACATACAATCTCCCACCGATGCCGAACGGGCCGCGCGCTTCATCCGTGAAGCGCTTCCACCCGGCGGCTTGTTCGCCGGACTCGACTGGCGGATTTCGCCAGTGCCGTTTCCACTCGGCGAAAATCTGGCGAAGGAAATTGAATCGTTGGGGCGGGTGCTGCTGCAATTTTATCGCGCGGTCAATCTGCTCTACCGCAAAAGCGCCGAGGGCAAACAACCGGAATGGGTCGCCCGCTGGCTCGATCTCGGCAAGCCGGCGGAACTCATCGCGCTCCAGCGTTCGCCCGCGTTCAAAAACGACATGCCACGTGTCATTCGCCCCGATTTGCTGCTGACAGAGCAGGGGATCAGTGTCACGGAACTGGATTCCGTGCCCGGCGGCATCGGGCTGACGGCGTGGCTGGGGAAAACGTATTCCATTCTTTCGGAGGGCGGAGTTCCACGACGCCCAAATCAAGATGGGGGCTCGCAGAGCTCGCCCCTCCGAAATAATAATATCATCGGCGGTGCGGACGGGATGCTGCGCGGGTTTGAGTCCATTTTCGGTGACGCGAAACAGGTTCACATCGTCGTCTCGGAAGAAGCGGCGACGTATCGGCCGGAGATAGTTTGGCTCGCGGGGCAGTTGAACGAACAGAAACACCGAACATTCAACATTCAACATTCAACATTCAACGACTTTGCCGATGGCGACGCGGTTTACCGTTTCTTCGAGTTGTTCGATCTAGCGAACGTACCGAACTCGAAGAAGATTTTTGAACTGGCTGCCGAAAAACGCATCCGCCTCACGCCGCCGCCCAAGCCGGTGTTTGAGGAGAAAATGCTTTTTGCGCTGTTGTGGAATCGCAACCTGCACGACTTCTGGCGGCAGGAATTGGGCGAAGGCTTCCTGGCGCGTTTGAAAAAATTGGTTCCTTACACGTGGGTCGTTGATCCAACGCCGCTGCCTCCGCAGGCCGCGATTCCCGAACTGGGTCTGACCGACTGGCGGCAACTCAAAACCCTGTCGCAAAAGGAACGCGAGTTGATTTTAAAAGTGTCGGGTTTTTCCGAGCACGCGTGGGGCGCGCGTGGAGTGTTTCTTGGCAGCGATTTGTCGCACGAGGACTGGGCCAGGGCCGTGGACGCCGCCGTCCAGTATTTCGAGCAATCGCCGCGCGTCCTCCAGCGTTATCACAAGCCCGCGCTGGTCGAGGCGCAGTGGTTTGACTTCGGGAAGAGCGAGGTGGTGCCGATGAAAGGCCGGGTGCGGCTGTGCCCGTATTATTTTGTCTCCGGCGAAGGCGACGCGGCGCGACCGCAGCTTGGCGGCGTGCTGGCCACGGTCAATCCGGCGGACAAAAAAATCATCCACGGCATGACCGACGCGATTCTCGCGCCGTGTGCCGCGTAAATTATTTAATCGAAATGAAACCTCTGAAAAAACGCGTGGCGGCTTTCGGCAGAAAGCCGCATAATCTAATTTCTGGAGATATGCGGCGGTCTGCCGACACGCCGTTACGGGGAACTAGGGCTTTTCAAAAATCTTGTGATATGATTCAACCGTCCTGTCCCATCGCCATCGATATTGTCGAACGCCTGCAAAAGACAGGTCATTCGGCATTCTGGGTGGGCGGTTGCGTGCGCGATTTTTTGCTGGGACGCGAGCCGGGCGATTACGATATCGCCACGTCCGCGCGGCCCGAGGAAATCGAAAAACTGTTCAAACGCACCATTGCCGTCGGGCGCAAATTTGGTGTGATGGTCGTGGTTGAAAATGGCCAGCAATTCCAGGTGGCCACGTATCGCGCCGAGGCGGATTATCGCGATGGCCGGCATCCGGAGCAGGTCACCTTTGCCGACGCCAGGGCCGATGCACTGCGGCGCGATTTTACCGTGAATGGACTTTTCTACGATCCGGTCGCGGAAAAAATCCACGACTGGGTCGGCGGCGAAAAGGATTTGCGCGCGAAAATCATTCGCACCATCGGGGTGCCGGAGGAACGGTTTGCCGAGGACCATTTGCGTTTGCTGCGCGCGGTGCGGTTTGCCGCGCAGTTGGGTTTTGAAATCGAGCCGCAAACCCTGGCCGCGGTCAGGTCACTCGCGTCGAAAATTGAACTCATCAGCGCCGAGCGGATTCGCGACGAACTCATCAAATTGTTCTCGCCGCCGCACGCCGCGCGCGGGCTGGTTTTGCTGCTCAAAAGCGGGTTGCTGCCCGGCGTTTTGCCCGAAGTCATCGCCACGCTGGCGTGCGAGCAATCGCCGGATTTTCATCCCGAAGGCACCGTATTCGAGCACATCCGGCTGATGCTGGAGAAACTGCCGCCGGGGGCGCATCCATCATTGCCGTGGGCGGTGGTTTTGCATGACATTGCCAAGCCGGCCACGGCCGAATTGGACCCGGCCACGGGCAAAATCCATTTTTACGGCCACGAAAAAGTCGGCGCGGCGCTGGCGGAACGGATTTTGACGCGGCTGCGCTTTCCCAGAAAACAAATCGAGGAAATCGCCGCATGCGTGCGGCAGCACATGCAGTTCAAGGACGTGAAACAGATGCGCAAGGCGACTTTGCGGCGGCTGCTGATGCGTAAAACATTTCCGTTGGAACTCGAACTGCACCGGCTGGACTGCCTCGGCTCGCACGGCGCGCTGGATCATTACGAATTTTTGGCGCAGCAGGCGGCGGAACTGGAGAAACAGCCGGCGATTCGGCCGCCGTTGCTCACCGGCGACGATTTGATTGCACTGGGCGTAAAACCCGGTCCGGCAATGGGTGCATTGCTTGCGGAAATCCGTGAAAAACAATTGCAGGACGAACTGAAAATGCCGCGCCAGGCCAGGGCGTGGGTGAAGAAACGGCTGACGCATGGCTGACGAACCGATTGAACTGCCGATTGACGGCGTGCTGGATTTGCACACGTTCCAGCCGCGTGAGGTGAAGGACCTGGTGCCGGATTATCTGGCTGCGTGCCGGGAACGGGGCATTCTCCAGGCGCGCATCATTCACGGCAAGGGCGTCGGCAACCTGCGGCGCACAGTGCATGCGATTCTGGCGAAACATCCGGACGTGGTGTCATTCGCGCTGGACCACCCGCAATTTGGCGGCTGGGGCGCCACCATCGTCCAGTTGCGGAAGTTGCAGGAGTGAAACCGGTTTACAGGCGGGTGACAAACCGCTTTTCGTCTCCGGGCCGCGGAAAGAGCAAGAGCTTTTTGCCGTCGGGCAATGTGGCCAGCCCGACCGGTGTGCTCGGGAAAAGCGCCAGCAGTTCGGCGTCAGTCAGGGAACGTGGTTGAGTGGAGGCAACGGGTTTGACCGCGGGCAACGATGCCTGGACGGAGGGCGGGGGCGATTTTTTTTGTTCCAGTGACAAAACAACCGCGGTCGCCACCAATGCCAGGGTGAGCCCGCGCGTTGCCGCGCGCCAATGCCGGCGGCGGCGGAGAATCCGGCCGCCTGCGAGCAGGGTGGCATCGCGGCGGCTTTCGTCGCCGAGCAAATCTTGAATCAATTGTTGCTTCTCAGGTTTCATGGGACAACCTCCGGGTGATCAGTGAACGCAGTTTGGCGCGCGCCCGTTCCAGGCGGCTGGACACCGCCTTGGGGGTGGCGTTGAGCTGCCCGGCAATTTCCTGGTGGCTCAACCGGTCGAAATAAAATAACTCAATAAGCCGGCGATCTTCTGTTTCCATCGACTGCAGGGCCGCGTCGAGATTTTCCTCCAGCACGGAATCGGGTTTGACTGCATCAGGCGGTTCCGGCAGGTCCGCCATGTCGACCACCGCCGGATCTCGTTGCCGTTGCCGCCAGGCCTTTGCGAGTTGTTGCCGGGCGACGCACGCCAGCCAGTTCCACAAATGTTCTTCGCCGTCAACCCGGCGGAGTTTCGCCGCCGCGATCACGAACACCGACTGCACCGTGTCCTGCGCGAGCGACTCGTCGCCGCGGCCCAGCACCAGCGCCAGGCGGAACACCCGCGGCTGATAGTGGTCGTATAATTGCCGGAACGCCGCTTCGTCTCCGCGCGCCACGGCCGCCGCCAGCCGGCGCGCGTCGGCGTCGGCGCTGGATCGGGACGTTTGCAGGCTGGAGGCCGCCGCGGTCGGGCACGAGGTCGGTTCGAGGGCCGGGAATGGCATGGAGGTGGTCGTAACCATCACCCGTTCATAACATATTCAAGGAGCCTTTGTCGCCTCTGATTTCGGCTTGGATTCGGCGGACTTCGATATGGCTTTGCGCGCATCCAGTTCCTCCTTTTGCTTCAGCGCCGTGAGCGTGTTCCCAATAAATTCAATTTCGGCGTCCGTGCCGGTGACAATGACCAACTGCGCCTGTTTGTGGAACTGAAGTCCGCTCTCCGAACCAAAACTCATTTGTTGAACTTCGGAAAGGGTCTGGACAAGTTGTTCCATCGTCATGCCGCCGGATTTTTCGTCTCCGAGTAGATTGCCCACGAAATAAACCCCCCGCTTCGTCTCTTGCGGTGGCACGGGCAGACCGGTCGTCGGGTCAATGATGGCCGGCGGCGGGTACTTGGGGCCTGGTTCTGCCAGTACCCGTAGCAATGCGGTGGGACGTTTGCCGTTCAGCTTGAGTTCCCAGCGCAAAGGGGTCTGGTCATTTTCAAACACCAGATTCATGGCGTTGAAAACCTCGCTGGCGGTCACATTTTTCAATTGCAGCCGGATCATGATGGATTGCCAGTTTATGTCCACATTGACCGGCATCAACACATCAAAGGAATCCTTGAAGCGCGCGCGCAAATCGCGCACGACTTCGCTGAGCGGGAGTTCATAATAAACGTTCGTCAAAACGATGTCCGGATCCTTCCAATTCGGATCCATCCATTGAGGAGCGGGCTGGGGCTGAGGTGCCGCTAAAGCGCCCCCGCTGCCGGGCTGAGGCATTGTTGTGATGGGCAAACCGGTGTTGGGATCAACCGCGGGCGGAGCGCCCAGACCTTTCTGGACCGGCGCCGCGCCCAGGGAAACGGTGAGGAAAAAGATGGCTGCCAGACTTTGCAAATATAGTTTGGATTTCATGGTTGGATGGGTTTATTTTGTTTGTCCATCCCGCATTAGCCGCAATTGCATCAAATGCCTCGAAAAATCTTTCTCCGGGCGTGTTATTTCAACGGCTCCAAAAACACTTTCCGAATTTCAATTTCGCCGCCTTCGCTTTGAAGGCCGATGAAGCCCGAGGAAATGGTGCATTCGGTCGTTTCGTTCATGAATTTGCCGTTGATGCAGGCTTTCACGCTGTTGCCGGCGCAAACGGTCACGTTGGTGTCCCATTCGCCGACGGGTTTTTCATTTGATTTGTCGTGCATGGGAACGGGCGTGTTTTTGTCCATGCCCTTGTGTTCCTTGCTTTCCGCGCCCTCCATCAAAAATAAATCGCCTTGCCGGCCGGATTTGCCCTGGTTCTGGATGCACATCGGCCAGACCTTGTCCGGCAATTGCATGTGGACGAGCACGCCGGTGTTGTCGGCCTTGGGCGCGACTTTCACGAAACGCCATTCGACGGTGAGAACGTAATTGTTGTACCTTTGCGTCGTGCGGAGATAGCCGTTCGGTTTGCCGGTGCAATGAATGACGCCGTTGGTGACGCTCCAGGTCAGCGCAGGGTCGGCGTTGGACTTCATGCAAAATGTCCAACCGGTGAAGTCCCGGCCGTTGAACAGCTCGATGTGGTTCGTCGGCGTGATGACGCTCTGGGCGGCGAGGTGGGAGAGCCCACAAGCGAGACACAACAAAATGGCGGCCGATTTCATGGGCGCGAGAATCGTGATGTCCCGGCTTCAAGTCAAGCGCGAGGCGGGACCTGCCGGTGTGAGCGATTGGCTGGCAGACCGGGGCGGTGTTTACTTTGCGTCCGTCCCTTTCCGAAAATTGATGCGGCCGTTGACGGTGCTGGCTTTGACATGGGCGCCGCCGTTGCCCAGCGTGCCTTTCAGGTGGCTGCTCACTGGAAATTCCTTCTTCACAATCAACGAAGGGAATTCGCTGCTCATACCGCCGTTGACGGTGCTGGCCGAGACTTCCGCGTCGGCATTGGCCGGCAGTATGGCCTCGATGTGGCCATTGACCGAGTTGAGAGATACGGATTGCCCGTTGCCGAGCGAAGCCAGTTCCGCCTCGATCCGGCCATTGACGGTGGACAGTTTCAAGTCACCCGCTGCGCCCTGAACCTGCGTTTCGCCGTTGACCGTGGACGCTTCGATATTGCCGGAGACGTCCTCGATTACGATGCGTCCATTGACGCTGGAGATATTTTTCAGGCGCGCGTTTTGCGGGACTTGAATGGCGTAATCCACGATGGGGGCACTTCTTTTGTCGTTGTTGACCCAGAGCCAGCTCCACGAGAAACCGGTCACACTCGACGGCTGCTCCGTGTGAATGACAATCTCGTCCAGGCTCGAATTCACAATGATTTTGGCGGCTTCAACGCTTTCCCTGGTCTTGCCGTGTTTGAGGGCTTTGATCGCAACTTCGTTGCGGTCCCAGCCGGCGATTTCAATCCGGCCGTTGACGTTGCCGAGGCTGAGCCGGCCATTGGCGGCGAGCGGGAGGGTCTGGTTGAAATCCTGCTGAAACGCGTCAGTGGTCACAAGGTTGCCGATGATTTTTGTTTGTTGGACACGGGGTTTGCTCGGCGTTCCGGTAGTCATCGGCGGCGACGACATTGTCGCGCTGACTGGTGGTGCTGGCGGCACCGGTGGCACCAGCGGTGTTGGCGGTATCGGTGGTGTTGGTGTCACGATATAATCCACTTTGCGGGCCGTGAGGTTCAACGAGCCATTAGGATTGGTTTGGAGTTGCACCTTGTCAGCCGTGAGTCTGCCGTTGGTCGTCTCGATAACGACCTGACCGTTCTGCGACGAAATGTTCAAAGTTTTGCTGGAATCCTCATGGGTGGCCGGGACGATGAGGGCGTTGCTGTCGGTTTGAATTGGTACGGCTGGTGGCACCGGCAGGATTTCAATGCCGTTGATTTCGGGGTTTTCCTGCTGGTGGATGAAGTAAATGTTCAGCTTGCCATCGGTCACTTCCACAGTGACGGTTTGAACGCAGGCGCGCTGGGCGCCGCCAGCCGTGGCCCAGACATCGAAATCCTTGAATTCATGGCCTTCGACAATGAACGTGAATACCCGCCCGCCCGGCCCCTTGATGGCGTCGTAGGTTTCGGCGAAATGCAGTTTGACAACATATTTGCCATTCGGAACGGGGTACGCAAACGAGGTCATGCCGTATCGTTCGCTTTGGTACAGCTCCGGGTCCTTGGTGTTGGCGATCGCCAGCTGGTCGGAGCGTTCCGCGGTTTCGCCGTCAGTAAAACCCTGGTCCGCCAACCACAAGTTGCCTTCCGAATCCGTCAACGGCCGGGACAAACCGGCTTTGATGCGAGCCGGCGGAGGCGCGGACGCAGCATTCTCCGGCGTTACCGGTGACACAGGCATCACCATTTCACCAGTCGTTGAATCGCTGGCGTCGTCCATGCGTGCAGTTACGCCGGGTTTCCCGCCGATTGGCGATATACCTCCAACCACTTCACGCACAAGCACGACGGTAAAAAAGAGGCCGATGACGATCACGCCCGCCACGGCGGCCAGGAGCCACGGCCACAGGCCGGTCCGGGACGGGGACGAAACGGTTGCCCGGGCAAACGTTTCTCGCACGTCCGGTTGCAACAGAATGATGAGCGCCCAGATGCCCATGGGCAGACCGATCAGGCTGCAGGCCACGATGGACAAAATGGCCGCGGCCACGGCCCAGGCGTAACTCTGCCGCCGCAACATCTGATAGCCGCCAAACAGGATCAGCAAACCTGGAACCAGTTTAAAAAGTACGATCCCAAAAATTACCAGCGAACCTCTGCCACTGAAGAAATGCTCGCCCATGATTTTGTCCAGCCATCGACTGCCACCCGGCAGCAGAAAAAGTGCATTATTAAAGGCTGATAACAATTTCCACAAACCGGCGATCATGAGACCCACGGCGGGCGCCACAATCTTGCCGGTGCCGTTGACAGGCGTTTTTTCATGTCCCATCGGCGCCGGTTGGGGGCTGGCGGCGGGAGGAGCGGCTCCGCCCGGCGGCGGGGTTGGCGGCGGAACGGATGGCGGAACGGTCAGCGGGTTGACACGGGTTTTCAATTCACCGGCTTGCGGATGGAGCCAGTTGGTGATTCTCCGTCCCTGGCTGTCGGTGAACGCCTTGCACAGTATCAAAATCCAGTCAATCGTGGACCAGATGCCACAGGCGCCAAAAGTGCACAACTGCAGGATCGCGGTTCCGGTTTTCCCGACGTAAAACCGGTGCGCACCGAACACGCCAAAGAAGAAGGCCAGCAGAAACGCCGGAAGGATGGTCTTGTCGCTGGCGGCTTTGCCGGACGGGGTGGCCGGCAGCGGGACCGCGCCTCCTTTTGCCGCAAACCCCGCAGTCGGTGGCACTGTTCCCGAAATTGTTTCCACGTCCGTCTTGAGCTGGTTCGCCTGCTGATAACGGCGCGCCGGTTCCTTCTCCAGCGTGTGCAGCACCACTTCGTCGAGCCGCACGTCAATTTGAACCTTTTTCGACGGGGGCGCGAATTTGCCCAGCGGCAGCTCGCCGGTGAGCATTTCGTAAAACACCACGCCGAGTGAATAGATGTCCGCGCGATGATCCACCGTCAGCGGCTTTTCCAGTTGTTCGGGCGCCATGTAATGCGGCGTGCCCACCACGTCCTTCGCCCCTGTGAGCGCCTGTTGCCCGGCTTCAACGCCCAGCATCTTGGCGATGCCGAAGTCCGCAATCTTCACCCGGCCTTGTTTGTCCAGCAGGATGTTCTCCGGCTTGATGTCGCGGTGGACGATGCCCTGTTCGTGGGCGTATTGCAGCGCCTCGCAAAACTTCGGCACAATCGTCAGCGCCTGGTCCGGCGCCACCTTGCTGTTCAGCAGCAACTGTCGCAGGTTCAGGCCGTCCACATATTCCATCACCAGATAACAATGTCCGCCCGCTTCGCCGAAGTCGTGGACGGTGACAATGTTCGGGTGATTCAAGCGCGCCAAGGCCTGGGCTTCGCGCGTGAACCGTTCGACGAATTGCCCGTCCCGGTCCTTTTCCTGGGCCAGGATTTTGAGCGCGACGATGCGGTTCAAGCGCGGCTGCCGGGCTTTGTACACCACACCCATGCCGCCGCGGCCGAGACATTCGAGGATTTCGAGTTGAGGAAACAACGCCGCAATTTCGGCGGGCGTGAGCGGCGGCTGGATGATTTTGGTTCCCTGCGGGCCGGCCCCGCCCGGTCCCTCCGTTTGTGTGACGAGGCCGGCCTTGAGCATGCATTCGGGGCAAATGTCTCCCAACGCCGTGGGCGGCACCGGTTTCCCGCAATGCGGACATTTTTTTTCGTCAGTCATATCATCGTTTCCTTCACCCCATACAACGGAAGAATTGGCCAAAAGTTACATAAATCATGAAACGTGAGGCGTGATCCGAGAACCCGGATTCACGCCTCACGCCTCACGCCTCACGTTTTACGTTTCACCCACCCGCCAGTGTTCGGAACAGGTAGCGCAGTTCATCCTCCACCTCATCGGAAGTGGACACGGTGTCGGCAATGGTTTCGCGCAGCAGTGCGCGGTAACGCTGGCGCAGCCGGTGCACGGCCACTTTCACCGCGCCTTCGGTCAGGGCCAGTTGTTTTGCCAGTTCGGCGTAGGGCGCGGCGTCGCTCGACCCGGCCAGTGCGGTGCGCAACGCGTCGAACAGCGTGCCTTTGCCCTGTGCACGATATTCCTCTCCCAATTGCTGGTAAACCTGTTCGAGCAGGGTGATGGCCCAGCGGTGTTCAAAGGCTTTCTCCGGCGTGAAATTTTCCGCCGGAATTTCGCCCAGCCGCGTCTCGGCGCTTTGAAAATCGAGTGGAATCACCTTTCCGCCGCCGCGTTTCTGCGCCCGCGCCTTGTCCCATTCGTCGGAGAGGAAATGATTCATGCTGGCGAGCAAAAAGGAACGAAACCGGCCCTTCTCCGGCGCGACGGCGGCGACGGCATTGCGCTCCAGCAAGCGCGCGAAGAACGCCTGGGTCAGGTCCTGGGCGTCTTCGGACGAATAGCCGCGCCGCCGCACGTAGGCGTAGAGCGGAGGCCAGTAGGTCTGGCAGAGACTTTCGAGCGCGGCCCGGGCGCGGGTGGTGTCGCTGCGCCCCGCCGTCAGCACCACCGACCAGTGCGTGGTGACAAAAACCTGGCGGGGTGACGGTTCATTGCCCGGTGACGTGGTTCCCGTTCCAGTGGCTGATGAGGACGTGCTCACGCCGGCAGACTAGCCACCAGCGCGAAAAGCGCAAGGCGATGGACGCGGGGGCCGTTTCCAAGTGCGGGCGGAGCTAGTTGGACTTGGTCTGAAACACCAGCAAATACGGCACGGCGGTGTGACCTTGCACGTCTTTGAAGCCGTGAAAATTCTGGCTGTTGAGCCAGTAACCGTACGTCTTGTTCGGCTCCAGTTGCACTTTTAGAATGCAGGTGCGCTGATCGGTGTCGTAGTGAGGCTTCCCGATGATGGGTGCATCGGAATCCTTCCACGCGGAGCTCCAGCTCCAGGACTGGTCCATCATGTCCTTGCTGAAGGTCACGCGGATTTCCGTCAGGGCAGGATCAACCCCCGCCCCGCCTGCCATGGGAACCGTGCGCACCACCACGGGCGGGGCTGATTCGAGCGAAATTTTCTCTGTGCCCTCGTCCAGATGCCGGATCCAAGTCAGCGGTTTTTCCAGCCCGAACGTCGCGCATTCCTGGACCCGGTCGGCGTCTTTAATTTCCAAGGCTTTCTTGTACCAGGCAACCGCCTCGTTTCTGTTCCCGGCGCGGTCTTCGATGTAACCCAGATAGACATAGACATAGCAAAGGGACGGGGAAGCGAGCGTGTTCTTGTCATGTTCAAGAATCTCCAGCAGCAGTTTTTTCGCAAGATCGGCATTTTTCGGCTCGCCGTGCAGTGCATCCCGTGCTTGCTGAAGTTTCGCTTCCGCCGGACTGTTTTGTTGCCGGGGCGGAGGCGTGGCGTTTTCGTCCAGATGCCGGATCCAAGTCAGCGGTTTTTCCAGCCCGAACGTCGCGCATTCCTGGACCCGGTCGGCGTCTTTAATTTCCAAGGCTTTCTTGTACCAGGCAACCGCCTCATTTCTGTTCCCCGCCCGGTCTTCGATATACCCTAGATAGACATAGACGTAACAGAGCGACTGGGAGTCGAGGGTGTCCTTGTCCTTCTCGACAATCTCCAGCAGCAGTTTTTTAGCCTGAACGGTGTCCTTCGGTTCCCCGGTCAACGCTACCCGCGCTTTTTGAAGTTTCATTTCTCCGGCGCTTTCGGCGGCCAGGAGCGGACCGACCAGCAGGCACGCCAGGCAAATCGCGATGGCCGGCCTCATTATGTATTGCAGTAAGGCAAAGATTCGTTTCATAGGTGAAGTTTTGGTTGTGGATTGTATTGGTTGTGGATTGTTGACGGACATCGGGTCATTTCCGGGTTTCGAAAATCAGCAGATACGGAACCGCCGGCCGGCCGGCAAGGTCGGTGAAATTCTTGAATTTGTCGCTGTTCAGCCACCAGGCATAAGTTCGTCCCGGCTCCAGCCGGACTTTCATGACACAGGTGCGTTGGTCGGCCAGATAGTGCGGCGGGCCGATGCTTTCCGGCGTTGAATTCTGCCACGCCGTGGACCAGCTCCACGAACCATCGGCCATTTCCTTGCTGAACCGCACGCGAATCTCTGTTTCGCCCGGTTGAACGTCACGCGTGCCGGCAATGGGCTGCGTTTCGACGACGACGGGCGGTTGATCGGCCAGAATGGACTCGTCTCCAGACGCAGCGCTGGCAATCTGCGCCAATTTACTTTTGAGATCGTCCAGAGCGGCCTGCTGTGATTCCAGTTGAGCTTTCAGGCCGGCTAAAAGTCCTGCCATAAGGTCATCAATCTTTTTGTTCGTCGCGGCGATGTAGTCATTAAGTTGTTGCACCTTCGGGTTGGAATTGTTGGTCGTGTCCAGAAGTTTTAGCTGTAGTTGAGCCATGTCCAAATCCCGCAGCAGTCTATCAAGCAATGAATCTTTAGTTACTTCTGGCAGCACATCGCGAAGTTGAGCATTGTCCAGTTTGGATAGCACCTCCAACTGTGCTCGGCGTCGAATAATTTGCGCCTTGGCAGCAAATATCTGTTCATTCAATTTGGGTTGGTTGACCAATTGTTCCGGAGAGACGTGTGTGCCTTGATTGGGCTTAACAACATCAAGTTTGCCTTCTTCAAGGACCTCGGCTTTGGGAAACGAGGCTTGGCCGATGAAATCGGATTTGACCGAAAGAAGATGCGGCGACCAGAAACCAAATAGAATCCCAATTGTCATGACAATCATCCATGGCACCGCGGATTTCACCGCTCGTCGGGCTTCGGGCGTCTTCGTCTTTATGGCCCGATAAACGACAAAAAGAAATCCCATGGAGCCGAACACCGCGAGGATTTCAAAGCTCAAACGGAAATAACTCCACGTCCTGGCGCCGATTGCTTCCGAGCTCATGCCGAGGAGAAGCACCAGGCAAACGACCACCATTGCCGCGCCAATCGCCACGAACTGAACCAAGACATTTCTAAATGGAGCTGGAAACGACGCGTGAAGTCCCTGGCTATTTTCCGCCTTTTCAGTTTGAGCCTCCTCACGTCGGCTCCTACTGGATTCCGGTGTCGCTGCAATCGTTTCCACCTGCGTCTTGACTTCACTGACTTGCTGATAGCGGCGTTGCGGCTCCTTTTCCAACGAGCGCATCACGACTTCGTCCAAGCGCACATCCACCTGAACCCTTTGCGAAGGCGGCTGGAATTTCCCCAGCGGCAGCTCGCCGGTGAGCATTTCGTAAAACACCACGCCCAGCGAATAAATGTCCGCGCGATGGTCCACCTCCGACGGTTTCTCAATCTGCTCAGGCGCCATGTAATGCGGCGTGCCCACCACGTCGCGCGCGCCGGTCAGCCGGAAATCCTTCGGCTCCTGGCCTAAAATTTTTGCCAGGCCGAAGTCAGCGATTTTCACCCGGCCCTTTTTGTCGAGCAACACGTTTTCCGGCTTGATGTCGCGGTGGACGATGCCCTCGTCGTGCGCGAACTGGAGCGCGCCGCAGATTTGCGGGATGATTTCCAGCGCCTCGCGCGGCGAAAGCCGGCCGGCCTGCTCGACCTGCCGCAGGTTCGGCCCGTCCACGTGTTCCATGATGAAATAGCTCAGGCTGCCGGCCTGGCCGAAGTCGTAAACGGCGACGATGTTTGGATGACTGAGCTTGGCGAGCGCGCGGGCTTCGCGGGTGAAGCGGCTGGCGAAATCCAGGTCACTGCCGGAACGCGGCGCGAGAATTTTAAGCGCGACGAAACGGTCCAGCGCCGGCTGGCGCGCTTTGTAAACCGCGCCCATGCCGCCCTTGCCGATGAGTTCGAGAACTTCCAGTTGCGGAAAAAGTTTTGCCAGATCGGGGATTGTGGGCGGCGTGAACGGCGGCGAGCCGGGCGGAGCGCCGCCTTCGGTCGCGATGCCGCGTTGCAGCAGGCAGGCGGGGCAAAGCCCTTCCGACACGTCCGGTTTCAGTTCCGCGCCGCATTGCGGGCACCTGCGGGGAATGATTGGGGTGGAGGGTGTGGCGGGTGATGCGGGGTTTTTCTTCGATTCCTCAAGACGTATCTGCGTCTGCTTCTTGTTACACAACAGAATACCGGCCACGAGACCGACGGCATAAAATGGAATGAGCAATAACTTGTAAAAGCCAGAAATAAGGCAAATGCCAAATATAAACGCCAAAACAAAAATCCAACACGCAATGCTCACTTTGATAACGAAGGCGCGTTCCTGCGGACCGTTCGTGTTCTTGATGCTGAAGTAGGTGCCAAGCAATCCACCTGCTACGCCGATAATTCCGCCGACAATGCCTCCGATAAGTCCTGGATTCATATCGCGCCTTTCATTTTGCGATTTGATTTGGCCGAAATCACGGTTTTACGGCAACAAATTCTTCATTCCACCCGTTACTGAAGAAAAACCAGCCAAAGGTTACACCAATTATCAAGCGAAGATGGATGATGGAGGCTTGAAGATGGAACGGCGCATCGGCCATCCTCCATTCTCGTTTTTCCATCTTCGTCGCAAAATCACCCCGCCAGCGCCGCAAACAGGTTCCGGATTTCGTCCTCCACCTCGCCGGGACTGGCGACGGTGTCCGCAATTTCCGCGCGGAGCACTTCGCGGTAACGCTGCCGCAGGCGATGCACCGCCACCTTGACCGCGCCTTCGGTCGTGCCGAGCCGCACGGCGATTTCCGCATAAGCCACAGTCCGGCTGGCTTCGGTCAGTGTGGGTTTCAAATGCTCGAATAGATTTTCCTTGCCGTCGCGGGTGTATTCGTCGCGGAGCCGGTGCAGCACCTGATCGAGCAGCGTGAGCGCCCAGCGCCGCTCGTAAATTTTTTCGGCGGTGAGGTGGTCCGCCGGGTCAAGGCCGCATTTCGATTCGGCGGTGGAAGCGTCAATGGGAATGGGAACCTGTCCGCCGCCGCGTTTTTGCGCCCGGGCCTTGTGCCATTCGTTGGCGAGGAAATGTTTCAACGCCGCCAGCAGGAACGAACGGAACCGGCCCCGGGCCCGGTCCGCGCTGGCAAGCTGATTATTTTCCAGCAGCCGCGCGAAAAATTCCTGGGTCAAATCCTGCGCGTCATACGGGCTGTGGCCCTGCCGCCGCACAAAAACGTAAATCGGGAACCAGTAGGCGCGGCAAAGTTTTTCCAGGGCATTGCGCGCGTGCGTGGTGTCGTTGTGCCCGGCGGAAACCACGAGCGACCAATGCGTGGTGACAAACGCCGGCCGCGGCGGCGGTTCGGCGCCGGTTGAAGTTGAACCGGGATGGGTCTGGTTGGAAGTGGTCACCGGCGCGAACGTAACGCCGTTCGCGCTGAAAACGCAAGGACACTTACGCTGCGGATGATAGCAATTTCTTTTGAGCGCGTTCGAAAACCGCCACGGGGGAAATCGCCTTCAGGCATTCCCCGGGTTTCGAAGGTGCAGCGCGATTTGAAACAGGGCGAGCAGGGGAGGTCCAGGCGCAGCACGCTGTCCAGCTGGCCATAGGGTCCGGTCCGGCGCGGTTCCATGATGCCTTTCATCCCATAGCCGCCGGGATCGAAAGTAATCTGTTTTACTTCCTCGATACCGAGGCGCCCTTCCGGCGGCCAGCAACGGCGAGCACGCCGATGAGAACCAAGCCGACGCCAAAAGCCGACAGGGTGATATACGAAGGCAGGCCGATCGGGACCTTGAAGACGAATTCGACCAATTGCGTGTCGCGTTCGACTTCGACGCGCGCGAATGGCAGACCGATGGGGATCTGGAAAGTGAACTCGACGGTATGGGCGCCCGGAGCGAGTTGCACGCCGCGCATAATATAATTACAGCGCAGCATAGACGCTGGCTGGCCATCGACAATGACACTCCAAGCCGGATCGAATCGGTCGTTAAGCAACAGCACCGACGCGAAATCGGCTTTGGTCTTAAGCACGATATGTTTCGAGGCGTAATTGGCGAACTCGACCGTTCCTCCCTGAGCGGCATTCCGGTCGGCGCTTTCCGTCGCCTGGCTGCCGGGCAGGGCGGTATTGACCAGCACCGTTTGTTCCGGGTCGAAACCCGCAGTGCCCAGTTGTTCCAGGGTCGCCTGATCGTTCGTAATGACCTGCCAATGGGAATAAATTTTGGCGCGGGGGAGCGCGCCGGTGAAATCGAAGATGGCGTATTGGCCATCAGTTTTTAAGACTGCCGTGAGTTCTTCGAGTTTGGTTGCCCTTTGCACGTCTGGACCAGGCGCCGAATCGAGGGCGAAGCCCGGTTTGGGCACAATGTCGAAACTGCGGGCGATGCGGAAGCGATGCAGCGCGGGGTCGAGTTCGGCATTGAGCGTGTCGAGGGACGAAGCGGAGCCGAGCAGGTAGCGGGTGTTGGTCAATTGCCAGCGGCGGGTCATGCGAAACAGCGTGTTCGAACCTTGAGGGCGGAGCGCGGTTTCGAAGGCGGCCAGATCCTCGGGCATGTGCGGTAGCTGGACGATGTCGAGCGATTGGATGTTGTAATAGAGAAAATGATGTTGAGCCCACTCAATGTGGTAGAGCGTGTCCAGCAAAGACGGCTGCTGCGAACCGGGAAATCGAAGCTCTGCGACCCTGTGCTCATAGGGTTTCTCCCGGAAAAACTCGATGACGTCGTTGGTGGCGTATTTCTGCCCGTAATCCCAGTGAACGATCCAAGGCAGGTTGGCGCGGCTGAGGTCAAAGACCACCAACAAACCCAGCAGCCAGGCGCCCCATCTGGCACGCGGCCCGGCAAAGACGCCGCCGAGGATCAGCGTCAGCAGGCCGGCAGCCAAAGCGAAGAGCAACACAAACCAACCCGCCTGGCCGATGCTGAAAACGGCGATGAGATGTGCCTGTTGCTCGTCGAATCCGCCCGTCTGGATGTGGCGTTCGAGCGATTCCCGGAAGCTGGCATAGACGATCCAGGCCACCAGACTCAGCCCCAGCGCCAGCGCGCAACCGACAGCCCAACGCCGGTCGAACCGGTCAGCTCGGGACCACCAGTTCCTGGGCCGGTCGTCTGGAGGAAGGGAGCTTGCGGATGCCAGGTATTGCCGCCACAAGGCGTTGAGGCCATAGGCAAAGAGCATTAACACGGAACAAATCATCGGATTGAGGAATTTGATCGGGTTGCGGATGGTTGAGAAGTACGGTAGCACAAAAGGCAAGCGGTAAAATGGCGCGAAACGGCCAAAGGCGAACAGGAGACAGACGATGCCCAGCCCACTCCAGAACCACAGCAGCTTCCGCTCGGGCAACGTGAAGACGGAATCCTTTTTACGGAGCGCCTGGATTGCCGCCCAAAGCGCCACCAGCGCGATTGGCAGGCCCAGGTAACAGCCGCCGCCGGAAAAACGCATGAGCCCCGGCGGCTGCGCACCCTGCCGGCCATTGTCACGCCAGCGGTCAATCGCCGGATCGCAGCCAATCCCGCCCCAGTAATTCCCGCCATCGGGCGTATCCATCCGATAGCCGAACAGACCCGGAACGACCAGACTAAGCGTTTCAGTTTTTGGCAGGCTCCATTGCGTGGCCCAATCCCAATGTTGGGCTTTTGCTTGCATATCTTGTCCGGTGCCAGCCCCGCCCTTGATCTGGGTATTGATCAGGCCGATGAACGTCTGCCCCGCGATGAAGAAGGCAAAGCCGGCGACGACCAGCATGCGGACGATGCCTCGACCGACCCTCGCCAGGAAAGGACCGTCTTCAACCAGCGAATGGAACACGACGAAGGCAAAGACAATGAGGCTGAAGACAGCTCCAACATCGGCCGCTTCAATGACGCCCATCCCAGCGGCCAGACCAGCCAGGGCGTAGGATGCCCAGCGTTCGAGCCTGCCGGCGGCCCGGCCTGCCGACGCCACCAATCCGATGGCCAGGTAACTCATGCCAATGCCCAGGACCATTGGAGCTACTCCCCAGCAGGCCGCCGAGAAGAAGCACGAAGTTAGGGCCACTCCCAAAGCGCCCAGAAGCGCGGCGAATGGTGCCAGGCGCAGCCGCCGAAAACAGAACCAAGCGCACATCCCGAGAATGCATAATGTGACCGGCGCCAGGAATTTGCTGCTACCCAGCGGGCCGAGCACCCAAAGGATCAGCGTGGAGAGAGACTCTCCAAAAGAGCCGCCGTTGAATCCGAGACTGTTGAGATCATCCCACAGGCCCAGCAATCCTGACGGAAGCCGCATACACTCGGCCATTCGGATTCCCAAGGGATCCACATTGGAGAAAAGCACATACCGGGGAACGAAACTGCGCCAGAATAGCAGCGCCAGCAGACCCGCGATCAGCACCAATGCGAACAGCGCGCCGAACCTGTCTGCGTTGGTGGATTCGCCGATGCCCGGGCTCGCCGCCGCCCGGGTGCCGATGCTGCTCGAAGTGGCAAGGGTTTCCACCAGGGTTTTGACTTCGCTGACTTGCTGGTAGCGGAGTTCGGGGTTTTTTTCCAGCGCGCGAAGGACAATTTCATCAATCCGCACGTCCACCTGCACCTTGTGCGAAGGCGGCTCGAATTTTCCGGCCGGCAGTTCGCCCGTCAGCATCTGATAGAACACCACGCCCAGCGAATAAATGTCCGCGCGGTGGTCCACCTCCAGCGGATGCTCCTTCTGTTCCGGCGCCATGTATTGCGGCGTGCCCAGGACCTTGTCCGCGGCCGTGATGGCATCGGTAGGGCGCGTCACTCCGTGCGCGCCGCTCTCTGTCTGCGCGGCATCGGCGGGCAGAGGACTGCCCGCCCTACCTGTGCCCCCCACCATTCTGGCGATGCCGAAATCCGCCACCTTCACCTGGCCCTCGCACCCGAGCAGGATATTCTCCGGCTTGATGTCGCGATGTACGATACCGCGGTCGTGGGCGTATTGGAGCGCATCACAAATCTGCGGCACGATGGCCAGCGCCTCCCTGGGCGCGAGCTTGCCGGCCCGAAGCAACTGGCCCAGGTTCATGCCGTCCACGAATTCCATCAGGAAGTAATAAAGAGGCTGAGGATTCAGGGTTGAGGGTTGAGAGACCTGGCCGAATTCATACAGCGTGACGATGCCCGGATGGTTCAGCTTGGCCAGCGCTTTTGCTTCGCGGGCGAAGCGCTCGGAGAACGAGGGCGACCGGCCGACGTCCGGCGGCAGAATTTTCAGCGCCACCATCCGGTCGAGCTGCTTCTGCCGTGCGCGATAAACGGCACCCATGCCGCCCTGGCCGATCAGGCCGAGGATTTCAAGCTGAGGAAACAGCGCGGCCAGTTCCTCCGGCTTTGGCGGCACGAAGCGGGAGCGCGACGCTCCCGTTTCGGTGTCCGGCCCGATGTCCTCGCCCGTGGGCAGGCCGGCCTTGAGCAGGCATTCGGGGCACAACCCTTCGGGCGCGCTGGCGGCGAGGGGCTTTCCGCAGATTGAACAGATGCGTTTCGTTTCCATGACCATTCTTTCACCCATTACACTAAGGATTTCCGGGCGAAGGTTACAGGGCCTTCAAAGCAATGCTTCAGCCAAAGGTTGCAGGCCAAAATAAAATTGGTTTTTTCAGCGTAAAAACTGAAATTACTCTGGCCCTTGAACTTCAGCCAGTGGCCTTACCCTGTCCGCCCCAGCACGCGAAACAGATGGCGCAATTCGGCGGCTACGTCTGCCGGCGTAGCCACGGTGTTGGCAATCTCGGCCTTGAGCCGTTCCCGGTATCGCTCGCGCAGGCGATGCACCGCCACTTTCACCGCGCCCTCGGACATCTTCAGCGCGGCGGCGAGTTCGGCATAGGGTTGCAATTCGCGGCTGCCCAGGAGGCACGGCTTGAGCGCTTCGAACAAACGCCCCCTGCCGTCCTGCTCATAATCCGTGCGCAGCTGGCTCAACACCGTTTCCAGCAGCGTGAGGGCCCATTGTTTTTCGAAGGCCTGTTCCGGCGTGGCGGTGTTTACGGATTCGCGGGCGTAGCGCGTCTCGGCCGTGTCCAGCGGCAGCGGCAGGCAGCGGCGGCTGCCCTCCCGCTTCTGTGCGTGCGCCTTGTGCCATTCGTTGGCCATAAAACGCTTCAGCGCCATCAGCAGAAAACTGCGGAAGCGCCCGCGCTCCGGTTCCGCCGCTTCGAGATAATTCTTTTCCAGCAGCCGGGCAAAAAAAGCCTGCGTCAGGTCCTCGGCATTTTCCCTGGATTGTCCGGTGCGCCGCACATAGGCGTAAAGCGGATACCAATAAGCGCGGCAGAGTTTCTCCAGCGCCTCGGCGGACCGCGGTGATTGGGGGTCGCGCGCCGACAGCACGAGCGACCAGTGCGTGGTGACGAAGGCGGGGCGTGGCGGCGGTTCGCTGTGAGTCGAAGCGGGCTCTGGGGTGGTTTGACTTGAAGTGCTCACCGGTGGCGAGCCTAGCCGAACCCGATAAAAGTGCAAGATGTAGAAGCCGTGAATTGGAAATGACTAATTCCCAAACCTTAGAGCGATTTAAATAATCTCGTAGCCGCGAACGTTAGTTCGCGCCATATCATTCTCCCTTAACCGATTTGCGCCGACTAACGTCGGCGGCTACATGTTTTTTGAAAAAGCGCTAATGACGAAAGAAGCTCAAAGCTCGAATAACCAAACCCATCCACCGGTTGCATATGCGGGATTCGTCATTGGGTATTCTTTAGACCTTCGGATTTAGGATTTGGTCATTCCGTGGGGCGATGCTTTTATGACCGCGACTGAAGTTTCATCCGGGCGCGCTCGAAAACCATTGCCGGCGAAATGGCCTTCAAACATTCATTCGGTTTCTCGTAGGTACAGTGTGATTTGAAGCAGGGAGAGCAGGGGAGATCGAGGCGCAGCACACTGTCCAGATGGCCGTACGGCCCGGTGCGGCGCGGCTCGGTGGGGCCGAACAAGGCAACGAGCGGTTTGCCGAGCGCGGCGGCCACATGCATCGGGCCGGTGTCGTTGGTGACCATCAATTCGCATCGTCGCAGCCATTCGACCATTTCCAGCAATGAAGTCTGACCGCACAGATTCAGGCAGCGTTCGGGGGCGCTACGCAAAATCATTTCGCCCAGCGACCTGTCTTCGGCGGTGCCGAGAATGGCGAAGCGCGTGTCGGGGAATTGTACGGCGAGCTGCCGGACGAGTTCGGCAAAATACTCCGCCGGCCAGCATTTGGTCGGCCAGCGCGTGCCGGGCTGGAGGGCAATCCAACGCCCGTCGCGCGGTTGGGGTTCACGCTTTAGCGTGTCGTCCGGACAAGCTGAAGCTTGAACTCCAACGGACGGTTCCGCCGGCCATTTTCGTTTCACGGCGGCGGCGATGGCGGGACGCTCGGGCAGCCATTGAAAACGGTGGTGGACCGGCACGCCCAGTTTCGTCAGCACGGCGAGATACCAGTCCACGGCGTGGGTGTGGAACGAGGCCCGGCGGACGGCGACGTCGTAAAATCCGCGCGCGCCTTCGCGGACTTCGTCCAGGCCGATGAGGAATTGTCCGTTGGCGAGCCAGGCGAACGCGCCGCTGCGCGCGAGGCATTGGAGGTCAATGACCCAGTCGAAATTTTGCGCGCGCATCCAGCGGAGGCTGCGGAGCATTTCGGGCCAATGCTGCGGCGCGGCCCAGCGTTTGCGTTCAAAACGCACGAGGCCGGTCAAATCCGGATCGCCTTCGAGGAGCGGCGCGAGGGCGGAATCGATCCACCAGAAAATTTCGCTGGCGGGCAGATGGCATTTGAGCAGCCGCAGCACGGGCAGGGCCTGGATGACGTCGCCGAGCGAGCTGGGCTTTAAAATGAGTATTTTCAAAGGTGTGGCCCCCGCCTTCGCACCGCTTCGGCGCGGCAAGGGTGACCAGCGGCAGGTGACAAGATTCCGGTTTGCGCGCGTTCGGTCATGTCACGTGTCACGTGTCACGTGTCACCCTGGAAATCACCTGCCGAACTCCAGCCGTTCGGCGAGCCGTTCGGGCAGGCCGGCGGCGCGGATCTTTTGCTGGGCGGTGGCGATGTCGTAATCGAGCCGGCGCAGTTCAATCGAACCCGCGTCCATGTCGTATATGACGTAGGCGGCGCGGGGGTTGTTGTCGCGCGGCTGGCCGACGGCGCCGACGTTGATGAAATATTTTTTGGAGGGATCGATTTTGAATTTTGAATAAGTGCCGCCGCGGACGGCGGTATCGCGCATGAAGGCGACGGGTACATGGGTGTGGCCGAAGAAACAGATTTGCGTGTTTTGATACGGAAAACTGGCGGCGGCGGCGAGTTTGTCAAAGACATAACCCCAGCGTTGCGGCGCATCGAGCGTGGCGTGGACCATCGTGAAGTTGGCGGCCATGCGGGTATATTTCAGTTCGCGCAGCCACTGGCATTCCTCCTCGGAAAGTTGTTCGCGCGTCCAGTGAACGGCGTCGGCGGCGTGGGGATTGAAGCCCTCCAGCGGGTCGTCGCTGGAACAGTATTCGTCATGATTTCCCTTCACGCAGGGGATGTTCATTTCCCGGACGATGGCGAGGCATTCCTTGGGGTTGGCGTTGTAGCCGACGACGTCGCCGAGGCAGACGATATGCGTCGCGTTTTGGCTTTTGATGTCAGCCAAAACGGTTTGGAACGCTTCCAAGTTGCCGTGGATGTCAGCGATGATGGCGTATCTCATTGCGATTAGCGGACAATTTCAAAGCCGTGAAATTCATTTTTTGCTTCCCCCCAACTTACAGTTTCGCCGCGGATAAAGCCAGCAAGACCTGCGCCACGGATGGCGCCGTGAAATGCCTCCAATTCCGCGCGGTCGCCCTCGGCTATCAATTCAACGCGGCCGTCCGGCAAATTACGGATGAAGCCGGTGACTTCAAAGCCGGTGGCGACGGATTTCGCGGTATAGCGAAATCCGACACCCTGCACACACCCTGAATAAAAAACATGCATACGACAGCGATTCATGACGGACGTGACGGCTTGCGGCTGTCCCGGCACGGCAGGATGAAGCCAAAGCCGGGCGCCGGATGCAATATTATATTAGCAGGGGGGAAAAACCTTCTCTTTTTTTTGAGTTTCTGTTTGACCCATTGAGGGATTTCCCGTAATCAGCATGGGCTGGCTCAAACCCAAAACCGAACGGACTGGTGGCGTTGATGGTGGCGAGCGGCGCGAACAGAGATGCTGAACACAAAATCATTCCTGGCAGTGGACTTCGGGGCGGGCAGCCTCAAGCTGGCGGAGTTTGAAATCAACGAAGCCGGCGGTTTGCGTCTCAAAAATTTTTCCATCAAGCCGCTCGGCCTCGAGGGCGCCCAGGAATCTTCCCGCGAAGCGACCGTGCTCAAGGCCTTGCGCGAGGTGCTGGAGGAAACCGGCACCAGGGCGCGGAACATCAATGTCTGCGCGCCGGGTTTTCAGGTGTTTTCCAAATTCGTCAAGCTCCCGCCGGTGGACGCGGGCAAGGTGACGCAGATCATTCAATACGAAGCGCAGCAGAACGTGCCGTTTCCGCTCGCGGAGGTGGTTTGGGATTATCAAATTTTGGGTTCCAGCACCGGCGGCGAACTGGAAGTCCTGCTGGTGGCCATCAAATCCGAGGTGGTCGAAGGTCTGTTTCGCATGGCGGCGGAGGCGAAGCTGCGGTTGCAACTGTGCGACGTATCGCCCGCTGCGTTGTGCAACGCCTTTCGCTACAACTATGGCGATTTGCAGGATTGCACGATGCTGCTGGACATCGGCGCCAAGACGAGCAACCTGCTCTTCTTCGAGAATGGCAAGGTTTTCTCCCGCAGCATCAGTTTGGGCGCGAATTCCATCACGCAGGATTTTGCGAACGAGGCGAAATTGAAATTTGACATCGCCGAACGGAAAAAAGTGGCCGAAGGCTTCGTCAGTCTGGGCGGTGCTTACGAGGAGCCGGAAAGCGAGCACCAGGCGGCCATCGCCAAAATCGCGCGACAGTTCATGACCAAGCTGCACATCCAGGTCAACCAGACGATGCAGTTTTATCGCGGACAGCAGGGCGGGTCGGCGCCGCTGCGTTTGTTTTTGTCCGGCGGCGCGTCCATCATGCCCTACACGGCGCAATTTTTCGCGGAAAAGCTGAATGTGCCGGTCGAATACTTCAATCCATTCCGCAACGTGCAAATTGACCCGGCGGTGAATCTGGAGGAGCTGGCGCGCGTGGCGCACTCGCTGGGCGAAGTGGTCGGCCTGGGACTGCGGAATCTGGCGAATTGCCCGGTGGAAATGAATTTGATGCCGAGCAGCACGTTGCGCTGGCGGACATTCAATGAAAAGAAACCCTATTTCATAGCCACCGTGTTCAGCCTGGTCGCCGTGGCCTTCGCGGTCGGGTTCCTCTTTCAACAACTGGCGAAAACGAAGGAAGATGAAATCAAGGTTTTGACGCCGGAGGTTCAAAAACGGCAGGGGATGACCGATCGGTTCAAAAGCGCCTATTCGCGGCTCGGGCAGGCCACCAACGAGGCGGCTCAAATCACGAGCTGGATGGAGAAGCGATATTACTGGGGTGACGTGCTGGCGGAATTGCGCCGCGCGATCATTCGCTCGGAGGACGACGTCAAGAAAACATTGTCCGCGAAAAAACCCGGCGTCGAAACGGGCATCTGGATTGAGCAGATGACGATCGGTGATGTGCAAACCGCCGCGATCAGCCCCGGCGCCAATCGCGCGCCCAATCCGAACCCTGTTGCCAATGGAGCTCCGCCCGCCGCGGCGCCCAATCCGGCCAGCACCATCACCCTGATCTGCCGCGCGGTGAATTTGTCGAGTGTTGATTCTGCGGCGAACGCCGACATTGCCTATGCGGTTCTCAAAGCATTTCAGGAGGATCCGTTTTTTGATCCCAAAGCGACGCAGCTTCGGGGAGATATCACCCCTGACGAGGCCAGCGGCACGTTCACCTTTGGCATTATTGTCGGTCTGCAAAATCCACTCAACTTGTAGATATGGCCTGGATCAAACGAAATTTGTTTTTTGTGATTGGCGGCATGCTGGCCCTGGGACTGCTGGGGGCGGCGGGGTTTTATAATTACAAAGGGTGGAGTCACAACACGGCGGCGTTTAACCAATTGAACGACATTTACGGCACATTGCGGAGTGTGACCAGTCAAAAGCCCTCGCCGGGCAACGACAAGATCAACAACATTGAGGCGGCCAAGGCGCAGGAACGCCAGATGCGAGACTGGATGCGACAGGCGGCGGATTATTTTCAGCCGATTGCGCCGATTCCCAACATGGATACCAGGACCGTTTCGAGCCAGGAGTTCGCCGAGGCGCTCCGCCGGACCATTGACCAACTGCAACATGAAGCTGATACCGCCAGTGTGATCCTGCCGCCCAAATACAGTTTTTCGTTTGAAGCCGAACGTCAATTGGTAAAATTTGCGACCGGCAGCCTGGGATCGCTGGCCGTGCAACTCGGCGAGGTGAAAACCATTTCGGAAATTCTTTTTGAGGCGCATGTCAATTCGCTGGACGGGATTCAGCGCGTCCGCGTTTCGGATGACGACGCCAGCGGCCCGCAGGCCGATTATTTCGACGATCGTTCTGTGACCAACAATCTGGCCGTTCTGACGCCTTACCAGATTACGTTCCGTTCGTTCAGTCCGGACATCGCCCAGGTGCTCGCCGGCTTTGCCTCGTCGCCGCACGGATTCATCGTCAAGAGCATCAGCGTGCAGCCGGCCGGCGCCCTGACCGCGACGTCACCCGAGGCACCCGCACCGCCGCCGGCCTCCGTGCCGGCGGTGACCCCGGGCAAGGGCGGATTGCAGACGGTGTTGAACGAGCAACTGTTGCGCGTCACGCTGGTGGTCGAGGTTGTGAAATTGTTGCCGCAAAAATAAGCACATGGATTTCGTCAAAAAACATTACGAGAAAATCCTGCTCAGCGTTGTGTTGCTGGGTTTGGCGGGCGCGCTGGTGTTCCTGCCGGTCTTGATCGTCAATGATCAGGAAGCGGCGCGGCGAATGAAGGAAGGAATCATCAGCGTGCACGTTGACCCGCTGCCGGCCCTGAATTTGACGCGGGAAACGAATGTGTCGGCGCGGCTGCAATCACCCTACAAACTGGATTTTTCGACAACGAACAAACTGTTCAATCCGCTTCAATGGCAAAAAACAGTTGACGGGCGGCTGATTAAACTCGCCCATGGCGATGAGGTCGGTCTGGCAGTCGTCACCAAAATCACGCCGTTGTATTTGGTCGTCACGTTGGATTCCATAGAGACCAATGAATTGGGCGCGCGCTATGTGATCAGCCTGGAGCGCCAGGCGGCGGTTTTGCCGGCGCAGCGCGGCAAGCGGCAGCATTATGCTTCGGTCGGGGAAAAGGTCGGGGAAAAGAACGACGGTTTCATCATTAAAGAAGTGAACGGTTCGCCGGCTGACCCCGGGAAATTGAAATTGATTTTGCAACTGGCGGACACCGGCGAACGGGTGACGCTGGCCAAAGACGCCCCGTTTCACCGGGTGGATGCTTACTCGGCAGACCTGAAATACGACCTGGAAAGGCCGCCGAGAACCTGGCAGGGGCAGCGCATTGGCGCGGATTTAAAATTTGCCGGCGACGACAACATAATCGTTGCCATCAGCCAGGACACAGTGATATTGTTGGCCAAGTCAAACCAGAAAAAAACGACATTGACATACAGCCCCAGTCCTTGAAATCCTAAGCGACGCTTGGTCGCGACAACATCGGTGACCGACGGCGGTGATTATAGATTTACGACGAACCTGGAACGAACCATGACAAAAGCAGCACTTCTCTCACTCGGCTTTTTTTTGTTGCTGGCCGCCGCCACCCTGTTACCGGCGCAAACCAGCCCCGCAGACACGGCGGTCAATGAAGCCGTGCTTCGGCAGGCCAACACCATCATCCTGCGCCAAAAACTCCTGGAGGCCAAAAATACCGCCCTGCGCGGAGATTTGACCGGGGCCGCCAAACTTTACGAAGACGCCAACACGCTGGTCGAGCAAATCGGTTCCGGCATCCCCGAAGAAAAGGCGCAAACCATTTCCGGCCTGGCTTCAACCCGGCTTACCCTCGCCCGTCAGGCGCAAAATGAAGGCGATTTGCACGAAGCCGACACCCAGGTCAGCCGCGTGTTGAAAGTGGACCCGCAAAATGTCGCCGCCCTGGCCTTCAAGAAGAACAACGACCGGGCGCTGGCTGCCCTGCACGGCAAAATACCCGACGAAGAGACGCAGCAAAAAGTTCCTCTCATTGTCAAGGACAAGACCGAGGCGGGCACGTTGGTGCGGGACGGCAAATTGCTTTACGAAATGGGCAAATTCGATGAGGCCGAAGTCAAATTGAAAGAGGCCGTCAAACTTGATCCGGACAACGAAGGCGCCTTCTACTACATGAATCTGGTCAAGCAGGCCCTTTACGACCGGGAAGCGCGCGCTCACACGATCGACACGCAAGATCGCATGGTGCAGGTGGAAAAAGCCTACGAGAAACCGGTAAACCGCGGGTTGCTGCCAATGTCCAATCCATATGCCTTGACCAATCTCGTCCACACCGGGGCCGGTCGCGAGGTCATTTACAGCAAGCTTGACCACATCCGGCTGGATTCGGTTCCCTGGGCCGAAGGACTTCCATTGAACGAAGTTCTTCGTAATCTGAGCGAACAAGCCAAGTTGCGCGACCCGGACAAAAAGGGAATTAACTTTCTTTTCAATCCAAATGTGGCGGCAGCCTCCGCGCCCGCCACGCCCGCCGGCGGCACAACGACCATTGACCCGGCCACCGGATTGCCCGTGGCGGCTCCCGCCGCCGGTGGTGAAGCCGTGGATGCCAGTTCCATCAATGTCAAATTGGTATTGAGCGATGTGCGGTTGGCGGATGTGCTGGATGCCATTGTGCTGGTGGCTGATCATCCCATCAAATACTCCGTTGAGGATTACGCCATCGTCTTCTCAGCCAAGGGGCCGGAGCCGGTGCCGTTGGAAACGCGCACATTCAAAGTGGATCCCAACACCTTCTATCAAGGCTTGGAAAGCGTGGGAGCGGAAAGTTTTGGTTCGTCCTCCACCAGCGGCGGCGGCGGCAGCGGTGGCGGCAGCAGTGGTGGTGGCGGTCAGAGTGGACAGAACACCGGCGCTGTTGTCCCGGTGATTAACCCGGCTCCCGGAAGTGCGGGCCTAAGACAAACCAGCAGTGGCGGCGGTGGTGGTGGTGGCGGCGGCGGCGGCGGCGGCGGCGGCGGCGGCAACGGCGGATTGGATTTTGTGACAACAACCAATGCAGTGGTGAACGTCAGTCTTGCAGCCAAAGGTTTCTTCACGGCGCTGGGGTTGAATTTGGACCCGCCGAAGAGCGTTTTCTTTAACGACCGGTTGGGCGTGTTGTTCGTCCGCGCGACCTCGCAGGATTTGGACACCATCGAGAAAGCCATTCAGGTGTTGAACATGACGGCGCCGCAGGTGCACATCAAAGCCCGTTTCATTGAAGTGGAGCAGGACAACAGTTCGGCGTTGGGCTTTGACTGGTATTTGGGGAATGTCAATATGGGCAAAAACGTGGTCGGCGTCGGCGGCAACGCCGGAACGGTCCAAGGGTTGCCAATCTCGTCGGCCAATCCCTCGGGCACCTTCCCCGGGAACGCATTTAATGGCACCACCGTTCCCACCACCGTTCAAAGTCTGACGTCCGGCCTTCGCAACAGCGCTCCGGCCGTTGCCTCGGTGACGGGAATCCTGACCGATCCCAACTTCCAGGTGGTCATCCATGCCCTGGAACAGCGCAGCGGATTTGAAAATCTCGCCGAACCGGAAGTGACCACAACCAGCGGCCGTCAAACCCAGATGCGCGCGACCGACATCAAGACCATCATCACGAGCTTTAGCTTCCAGCAAGGCACTGGCGGAACCACCACCACCACGGGCACGACCACCCCATAACAACTTCAGCCACCAACCAGCACCATGAAGACCAGTCGAAAATCACAAATCGTTGTAAAAGGTTTTGTTTTGTCCGTGGCCATTGCGCTGTTGGGCGTTGTCCCTCCCGGACAGGCCCAGGTGGTCAACCAGGCCGTGCAAACCTCCGCCATCACGCCCAATCAGCAACAGGTGGAAGTCGGCCCCGTGCTGGACGTGATCCCTTATGTTTTGTCCGACGGCTACACGCTCAACCTCACCTTGATCCCATCGCTGACCGAGTTCAACGGCTACGACACGCCGCCGATCATTCCCGGGGTCAACAATTCCAGCGTCGTGCAAGTGCCCACCATCCTGCCGGATTTTACCGTGCGCCAGGTCGTCACCACCGTCAACATCTGGGATAACCAGACCGTTGTCCTCGGAGGATTGATTTCTTCGCAAGTCCAGAACATCAAGGACAAGGTGCCGGTGCTCGGCGACCTGCCGCTGATGGGGACGCTCTTTCAAAGCCAGTCAAAAACTTCCGTGAAGAAAAACCTGATGATTTTTGTGACTGCCACCATTGTTGATCCGGCTGGCAACCGGGTGCATTCGGACGATGAACTGCCGTTTTTACAAAGCACCATTCCACCGCAACAACCGGGAGTGGAAGTGCGGACGGGAAATCCCCTAGTACAGACGGGAAATCCCCTAGTTGCACCCGCCCGTTAAAGCGATAGAATGCAGTCGAACATCATCCGTGGAAATTTCAGTTGAAACAACATGGTGAAGTTCGAGAACCCGGTGGAACCGGGGCGCTCGCACCCGGTAAATTTGTGGATCGGTTGCTGATTATTGATGGACACGCTTACGCTTATCGCGCGTTTCACGCGATTCGCGATTTGCGTTCGCCGGATGGCCGGCCGACGAATGCCATTTATGGCTTCGTCAAAATGCTGGCAAAAATGCGGGCGGCCATCGGGCCGTCGCATTTGATTGTGGTGTGGGACGGCGGCCTGAGCGCCGAACGCACCGCCGTGTTGCCGGAATACAAGGCGCAGCGGCCGCCCATGCCGGACGATTTGAAGCCGCAGTTCGACGAAATGGCCGGCTATTTGAAGGCGGCGGGGGTCGCCTCGTTTTGCCGCGAGGGCGTGGAAGCGGATGATTACATCGCGTGCCTGGCGCGGCGCGCGTCGGATGCGGGCATGACCGTGGTCATCGCCAGTTCCGACAAGGATTTTATGCAGTTGGTGTCGGCGCGGGTCGGATTGTTGAACCCGGGCGACAAGAGCGGGACGGTTTGGACGGACGGGCAGGTGCGCGCCAAAACCGGCGTGGCGCCGTCGCAAATTGTGGATTGGTTGAGTTTGACGGGCGACACCGTGGACAATATTCCGGGTGTGGCCGGCGTCGGGCCGAAAACCGCCGCTGAATTGTTGAATCAATTTGGCTCGGTCGCCGCGCTGTATGGGCGGCTGGGGGAAGTGAAGTCGGAAAAGTTGCGCGCGGCGGTGCGCGACGCGGCGGACGCGGTGCGGCGCAATGGCGAATTGGTGCGGTTGCGGGATGATTTGCCGTGCGAGTTTTCGCCGGACGCGCTGGTGGAGAAACCGGCGGATGCCGGCCGGTTGCGCGAGTTGTATCAGCGCTGGGGTTTCAAGGGCATGCTCGCGGCGCTGGAGGAATCGGCGCGCGAACGGCAGGCGGTTTTGATTTAGAACATGAATTTGGAACACAAAAGTTTGCTGGCGGTCAAACGCGGAGCGCGGCTGTTTTTTCAGCGGCGCCGCGCGCGGTGTTTTGTTGAAATAATTTTTGGACAAAGCGCCCGGCGGCGTTTAGGGTCCCATGACCCTTTTATGTCGTTGTCATTATTCGTCCGCAGGGCCACCGTCTGTTTTTGCTGGGGATTGTTCCTCGGGCTTCCCGCCGCCGTTTTTGCCCAGGCCAGTTATTACACAACCAACGCAACGGAATACGCGATCATTGGTTCGTTGCCGGGCGATCAGGTTTTTCCGGATGTGGCGCTGAACTCCGGCGGCGGCTTTGTCGTCTGGCAGGACAACATCACCGATGGCAGCGGCTGGGGCGTGAGCGCGGCACGGTTGGATTCCACGCTGTCCCTGACCACCTGGAACCAGAGGGTGAATGTCCAGGGAACCAACCATCAGGAAAATGCCCGCGTGGCATTGCTGAATAACGGCGGCGCGGCTTTTGTGTGGCAGGGCGGGCCCAAAGGGTTCCAGCAGATTTATGCGCGGTTTCTCACCCCCACCAACACCTGGGTGACGACCAACGACGTGCTGTTGAATTCACCGCCAACCACCAATGTGTCCTATACTTATAGTTACACCACCAACATCACCTCAACCGTTAAAACGAACAAGGTGTTCGGTAAAACAACCTACACCACCAACACCACCACGACAGTTGCCACGACCGTCACCACCAACCTGACTCTGGCCGGAAGTTTTCGGGTCAACCCCGCCGTGGCCACGCTGGCCAACGGCAACGTCGTCGCCGTTTGGGCCAGTTTCAATCAGGCCGGTCCCGGCAGCCTGCTGGATGTCTATGGCCAGGTGCTCACCCCGGTCGGCCAGAAGGTTGGCGGCGAATTTTTAATCAACCAGTTCACCGCCTACAACCAGCGGTCACCGGCCGTCGCGGCGTTGAAAAACGGCGGGTTTGTCGTCGCCTGGGTGTCGGAACAGCAGCGGGCGGCTTTTAATTTGGGCGGGATTAACAACACCAATGGGACGGCTCCGGGCCAGATCGGTTCGCCCAGCGTGGATGTTTACGCGCGGTTTTACAACAGCAGCGGCGTGGCGCAGGGAACCAACTTTCTGGTGAACACGGACAATAATCCGTGCGCCAATCCCGCGGTGGCGGTGGCGGCGGATGGCGGTTTTATGGTGACCTGGGCGGCGCGCGACCTCAACAACCTGACCAACGGCTGGGACATTTATGCGCGGCCGTTTTCCAGCGCGGGCGTTGGTGGCGCGACCGGGCTGGTCAACACACATGTTTATGGCGATCAGTATGCGCCGCGCATCAGCGCGATTGGCGGGGATTATATGATTGTCTGGACGAGCCTGGGCCAGGACGGTTCGCGCGAGGGCGTGTTCGGGCGGTTCGTTCATGAGGACGGTACCCTGGTGGGGCCGGAATTGCAGGTGAACACCACAACGTACGGTTCGCAAATGCAGCCAACGGTGGCGTCGGATGGCGCCGGACAATTTCTGGTCGTTTGGACGGGTTTTACTTTCAGCGCCGCCGGCATGGATTTGTTTGCGCAGCGCTATGCCAACGTGACGGCGGTGTTGCAGCCGATGAGCGCGCCGTTTGTCTGGGCGCCGTTTACGATCAGCAACGGTGTTTATCAGCCGCAGTTGCAGGTTTCCTGGTCGGTGCTGGGGCAGCAGGGCATTCCCGTTTCCAATTACCAGGTCTATGTGGACGGCGCGCCATCGCCAACCGCGGTGACGACGAGCAATATTTGGACGATGACCGCCGCAAATGGTTTGGCGGCCAGCAGCACCCATTCATTCCAGGTAAATTACGTGACGACGGACGGGCGGCACCCGATAACTGCGTCGGCGCCGACCAGCGGGACAACCTGGCTGGGCTACTATTGGCCACCCTCGGGGATTGATGCCGTTCCGATGGAGTGGATGACCATGTATTTTGGCCATGATCAATCATTGTGGCCTGCAACCACCGCCGACAGCGACGGTGACGGCATGAATAATTACCAGGAGTTTCTGGCGGGCACGAACCCGACCAATGCGGCCAGCGTGTTGCGCGTGCAAATCGGCAACGCGTCACAGGGGCAGCAACTCAGCAAGGCCTCCGGCCTGTCGTCGCAGGGGCTGTACCTGGGCTGGAACACGCAGCCGGGGCTGACGTATCAGGTGCAGGTCACGACGAATTTCACCTCGTGGAGCAATCTGGGTTCGCCGCGGTTTGCGGCGGGGGACAGTGATTCGATTTTTGTCGGGGGCGGCGCGGCGGGTTATTACCGCGTGCTGCTCCTGCGCCAATGAAAAGTGTATGCGGCAAATGATTAAAAGTTTTTTGTGCGTCGGCGGTCTGGTGCTCGGTCTCCAGACGGCTTGGGGGTATGCCCTGCTGGGGCCGCTTCCCACTTACCCGGGACTCCCGGCCACGGATGATGATAGCTGGCAGGTCCCGCTTCTGGGTTATGATTTGCAATCTTTGAATATCGCGGTGCCGGGCGGAGGCGTGTGGCTGGGCGACATTGGCGGGCCGAAAAATTTTGGCGAGGAATACCGCCGCAATGTGCCGGTGTTGTATTATGCCTACGACGCGAGCTTTGGCGGCGTCGACGACGGTTTCTTTGGGGCGGAAGGTGAAGCGGCGGCGGATCAGGCTTTTGCCATCATGAACGGATTGCCGAGCGCGGACAACATTGATCCCTCGCAATTCCCGTTCCAATCCCAGACCTTCAATTACCAGGCCATGGGAGCGTATTTGACGGACCTCAAATCGGTGACGCTGCATTTGTTGGTTGAGCAACTGGGCTTGACGGAACCGGAACGTTACACCTGGACCCTGCATGAACGCGATGTCGGCCCCAAATGCCCGTTGACCACAGTGTATCTCGTGGTCCAGCGGAATTTTGACCCCACCCCTTCGCCGCTGAACCAGCTCCAGTATTCGACCTACGTTAACAACGTGCTTTATTCTTATGTTATCGAGGAGAATTGCGGACCCCCGCCGGGGATTCCATGGGCTGCGATCACCGTGCCGCGTCCCCAGGACCCCCTGGCCGGGACCTATACCGCGGTGGCCGCAAACAATGAAGCCGGCGAATGGACCGAATTCGTCACTGATCCATATACTCAAAACAGCCAGATATTATTTTGGAGCGGCGGATTGCAGATTGGCGGATTTTACACCGGGTTGACCAGCGATGACGTGGGGGGCTTGCGCTACTTGATGCGCACCAACAATGTCAATTACGAGTCGCCGGCCACGGGCAGCATCCTGCTTTCCAGCACGGGCGGCGGGACCGGCCTGGGCCAGCCGTTCCCGCTCTACACTTCCAACTACACTGCGTTTGCCGCGGCGGCCCTGACCAATGCTCCGGCCGCCCTGTCCAATTTGTTTCCGGGACTGGTGATTATCAGTTCCACGCTCTCCTGGGTTACCGTTGCCACGCCGAACATTGTTGCCTACTACACCAACCAGGTTGGCTCTCCGTTGGGCGCCCCGACCAGGCTGGTCGTCAAGACCAACGGCTTCACCACCAATGCGTTGGCCAATTACGCGTACACTTTTGCCAACCTCGTCATCATCACCAACAACTTTCACACCAATACCAGCGCCAAGCTGGTGACGGTCACGGTGAGCACCCCGACGGGCGCGCCGTTGGGCGCCCCGCTGGTCACCAATACCAGCGTCAAGACCATCAACCTTACCAATGTGCCGTCGGGAACGTATTACATTTCAACCAATCCCTGCGGTCCCGACGTTATTGTTTCTCCCCAGCCTCCGGGATTTCCCATCGCCAACGTGGTGGCGACGACCAACCTCATTTATGCCGCCAGCAACTCGCTGGGCTATTTCACCTCCCAAAGCATCGTGACCTATGCCACCAACTATGTCATCATTGTCCAGCCGCTCATCTGCTCGGCCACGGTCGCGGGCGGCGCGGCCGGCCCGGGTTATTATCAGGGCATTGGCCAGGTCCAGTTCCAGCGCGTGCCGGACTTGCAACTGGATCCGCTCAGCCACCTTTTCACCATCCCGATGACGAACACTTACACCATGTTCCTGTTGAATACCAACAGTCAACTGATGCAGCAGACGTTCATGCGCGTGGTGACCGCGCCGGACATTCTTATTACCACCGCGGATCTGGCCGTTGGGCCGGGGGGAGTGCCCTATGTTGGCACTGTGAACCGGTCAATCCCGAAGTACGAAATTGCCAACAATCTGCCCGGATTGTCCGGCCCGGGGGTTATTGATGGCCAGACAACCCTGACTTTCAGCCGGGCGGGGGCCATTTTCTATAACGGCCCGTTTCCGGACACCAACGGTTTCACGGATTTGGTGGGCGAAACGACGCAGATTCCCGCGTTGCAATGGGCATCCTTCGACGATTCGACCAATGCCCCGATCCTTTATCCCAATGGCGCCAGCATCCAGGAACTCGAAAACCAGATGGTCATTACCATCTCGCCGGCGAGTCTGCCGGACGGCACCAACAATGCGGCCTATCCGACAACGCAGTTCTCGGCCACCGGCGGCTCGCCGCCCTACTACTGGGCCCCGCTGGGCGGAGCGTCGCCGCAGAACGGTTTGCCCGCGGGTTTGTCTTTCACCTTCGACGGCGTGCTTTCCGGGACCCCGACCAGCGGTGCCGGCGTGTATGACTTCCCAATCCAATTGACCGATTCGTCGGGGCAGGCGACGGGTTCGCCGGGCCGGGTCGTGACTTTGAATTACACGATAACGATTCACTGAGGAGTATGAAACCCAATTACCGCCTCTCACACCGTCTCCGGAAGTGGAAGCTTTTTTCCGTATTGCCCGGCTTGCTGCTGGCGCACGCGGTGCTGGCGGCCGACCCGGGGTATACTAATAATGCGGTGCTCAACTACACGATTCCCGGCAACCCGCCGCCGCAGATTCACGCA